>PVMS01149801.1_pt1 | contig 26963 bp, 28 predicted proteins | sample 1853461 | NCBI WGS metagenome assembly PVMS01 (sample SAMN08582032, study PRJNA380276) | Marine sediment metagenome, whole genome shotgun sequencing project. | isolation source: ocean sediment barecode stripped | collected 2017
ATCCTCAATACTGTCCTTCATGACCGAGCGTTCGCGATCTCGGTTAATCAGCCCCGCCGACAGAATCTGGCCGAGAGCTGAGCCCTGATGCAGGCTTTGAATTTGCTTCTGATCGAGCTGTTCCTTCTTGACCCAGCCCCAGACCTTGCTGGTCAGATCCTCCGGAATCACGCGCTTTTGCTGCAGCGCCCAAAAGCGTCCAAGAATGATGCCCATGGCGATAATCGCGCAAAGGATTATTGGCGCCATTAACCAGCCGCCAGATTTGACTATATCGACCATACAAGCTGACTCAGAGGAAAAAACGAAATATACCGCGATGGCCATAATAAGTCATAGCTCATGAAAGATTCGGCGCATGCTTAAGCGGTGCTCGGTCAATTCGACTACACCCGATTGCCGGCACATTCGCACCCTGATCGCGCCTGAGGTCGCTGTCCCAAGGACTTTGGCACCGACAGATTCCCACCGCGCTACGACCTCCGGCTTTGGAAATCCCCATCGATTCTGAAATCCCGCCGAAACAATTGCGAAAGACGGGCTAAGCGCGCGCACAAACGGCGAGGTCGAAGAAGTCGCACTCCCATGATGTGGCACGACAACAACATCGGCATGCGGCACAGCACCGTCACGAACAAGCGCGTATTCGACCGATTTCTCAATATCACCCGTCAGAACCAGGCGGTAGTCACCTGCTTCAACCAGCAGAACACAGGACGCATCATTTCCTTCAACCGACTGTCCATCACGCGGATGGATAATACGAAACTCTACCCCGTCCCACCGCCATGCCTGGCCTGCCATACAAGGCCGGCTCGCCATCTTCCCGCCATGTACCGGCTCCCCAGCCAATAGGTCGGCAACTACAACACCAGCTACGATGTCGCCAAGGCCTCCCGCATGATCGAGATCCGCATGCGATACGATCAGCTGATCAACCCGGTCGATACCACGACTGGCGAGGTATGGCAGTACAACCCGCTCTCCCATGCCGCTTCCCTGCCGAAACGAAGCCCCGGTGTCGAATACGGCAACGTGACTACTCGTCCTTACTACTGTTGCGAGCCCCTGCCCAACGTCCAGCACACTAAGATCCACACAACCGTGTGACGGCCCTGCTGGCCTGTGCAGCAGCAACGGAATCAGAGCAACCCAGGCAAGGTATCGTCCCGGCCAGCCTGGCGGCAGCAGGACCAGCAGCAAAGGCATCGCAACAAGCAGCCATGCGAACCCGGCGATCGTCGACACCGGTACGCTAGCAGCATCAAGTGAAGCAGCAGCGCCAATCCACCTCTCCAGCAAGCCAATGCTGGATGCGGCGAGCAGCAATGCCTGGTCGCCGAAAAACTGCAAAGGACCGGTGAGCACCAGCCCTGCCAGCGTAAGCGGTACTGTGAACAAACTAAACAGTGGAACTGCAACCAAATTAACCACAGGCGCGGCAAACGAGATGCGATCAAAAATCAGCACCGTCAGCGGCATAAGTCCCAGTAACAACAAGATCTGCAGTTTAGCCAGTGATTGTATTGCCAGCACGACGCGATACCGCGAGAACCGGCCTGGTGTCAGTGCCGTACGGCGCCTGGCCAGCCAGATCAGTACCAGAACCGCCGTGAATGACAATTTGAATCCCGGTGCCATAGTCGCCAGCGGATCCAGTATGACAACGCAAACGCAGGCCGTGCACAAGATCAGAAAACCGTCAATTTGTCGTCGCCTCAATGCGGCGACCGCGAACAACGTAATCATCAGAGCTGCCCGACGCGCTGGAATATCAAAACCCGATATGAACGCGTAAGCAACGGCCGTAAGCAGCGAAACCAGCAGGGCAAATTCGTGACGGTTGCCGCGACAGGCTGCCAGGCCACTGACGAGCAGAGCAGCGAAATAGGCGACACCCGCCGCCAGCCCGATGTGCAGTCCTGAAATAGCCATCAAGTGACTGGTTCCGGTTCTGGCGTATCGCTCCCATTGCTGTGCTGAAATCAGGTGCCGCGCACCGACCGCGATAGCGGCAAGCACGGCGGCCGAGTCACGATCAGGTATCAGCCTCGTCACTCGATCCACGAACTGTTGCCGCAGCCGTTCCTGGAGGCTCAAGTTCCCGCTACCGAGCAGCCGATTGCGCTTTCCGGAAACGACATAACCGGCCGCGCCCACGCGCTCACGAAACATCCAGGCTTCATAGTCGAAGACGCCCGGATTGCTGTTGCCCCGTGGGCGCTTCAATCTCAGCTCAAGTTGCCAGACGTCACCAAGCCGCAGCATCACTGGTGGTTCGAACCAGCTGACGCGGATACGAGCTGGAATTCTGCTGTCACTGATCGGTTCTGCAACAAAACTGACGGTGACCGACGTTGTCAATTTGGGAAAATCGATGACACGAATTCGAGTGAGCATGCTGTCGCCAGCGAACTGCGGCTCCAATCGTGAATCGACAACCTCAAGCGCTGCAGCCACAAATAATGCTGCGCCGGCAATAACGAACATCGATGATCGCAAAGTGTGAAGTGACAAACAGGCGAGAAAGCCGAACAACACGACAATCAGCAGGTCAGATACAGCGGCAAAACTGCTAAGCTGCAGCGCGTAAATACCTGCCAGCAGAAACAGGCAGGTTTGCATCATTGAATATTCTCTCAGGCTGTCGTTTTGGCAACCTTCATGTAATCGGAACTACTTGAGTATGCCAAGGCGCTTTTTTCGGAAATTCGCGTTCAAACGCCACGAATTGAGCAAACGGTGGTTCATGGCACCGTTCCGCCGGCTGATGAACGATCACCGCTTATGGAGCATTCGACGCAAGACCGTGGTTCCGGCTTTTGCGGTAGGGCTGTTTGTCTCGTTTCTGCCATTTCCGGGCCACATAATCACCGCCGTTCTTACGGCAGTGGCATTGAGAATCAATATCCCGGTGGCGGCCCTCTCAACTTTTGCGTGCAATCCGCTGACAGTCGGGCCCATGTATTACGTTGCTTACCTGTTTGGTGCAGCATTACTCGGCGTTCCCGAGCAGCCTTTCGAGTTCGAATTCTCTTTGGACTGGGTCACACACACGTTCGTGACCCTCTGGCAGCCCTTGCTATTGGGGTGCGTGCTGCTGGGGGCCATACTGGCTCTGTTGGGATATGTAATTCTTGATCGTGTGTGGCGATCGTCGATAGTCGACTACAAAGAAAGAAAGCGACGCGACCGAGCCTAGCCCGTCCACTCATGAAATGTTCGGGCTAACGACTACTGCGCCACCAACCGTCCCGCTTCCAACACCAGGATCCGATCCATCCGTGCTGCGATCGAATGATCGTGAGTAACGATAACCAGACTCGTTTGCAGCTCCTGATTCAATTCCAGCATCAGCTGCAGTACGTGCTCGCCATTGCCCGCATCCAGGTTTCCAGTCGGTTCGTCCGCGAGTACCAGGCGTGGCCGAGTAATCAAAGCTCGCGCGACCGCGGCTCTTTGACGCTCGCCTCCCGACAATTCACCAGGCTTATGCGTCAGACGCTCGCCCAGTCCAACACGTGACAATAAAGTTCGCGCCTCCGCGATCGCCTCAGATTTCGCTACACGGCGAATCATCAGTGGCATCGCAACATTTTCTTCAGCGCTAAATTCTGGCAGCAAGTGGTGAAACTGATACACAAAACCCAGGTAACGATTTCGAATATCGCCTTTCGCCGTCTCGTTACTGCCATGCATTGAGTTGCCATCGACAAGAACGTCGCCTTCGTCCGGGTCGTCCAGACCACCCATGATTTGCAATAACGTTGTTTTACCCGATCCCGACGCACCTATGATCGCAACTCGCTCTGCCGACTCGACCAAAAGATCCACTCCACGCAATACCTCAAGAACCGATCCGCCTTCTTTAAATCGCCGCACGACACCACGACAATGCAATACCGGATGTTTTTGATCAGTCATAACGTAAAGCCTCTGCAGGGGACGTTTTTGCTGCGACCCATGCCGGATAAATAGTTGATACAAGCGCGAGCACCAGCGCGATCGAAGCGATTCGAATTACATCGGCAACCTGCAACTCGGCGGGTAAATCGCTAATAAAATACACCTCGGCAGCAAGTAATTTGACGCCGAAAAGAGCCTCCACAAATGACACAATACTTTCCAGGTTCAAAGCGATAAGCACCCCGAAAAATACTCCGGCCGCAGTGCCAACAATGCCGATTACGCTGCCCTGTGTCATGAAGATTTTCAGAATACTGCTCGGCCGCGCGCCAATAGTTCGAAGGATCGCGATATCCGCCTGCTTGTCTTTTACAACCATAACCAGCGTGGATACAATATTAAAAGCCGCCACCGCGATGACGAGCATGAGAATGACAAACAAGATAGATTTTGTAATCTGTATCGACCGAAAAAAGTTGACGTGCTGACGCGTCCAGTCCGTAACCAGCACAACCGCTTCCTGCTGCAAAGCAACCTCCCGAACGATTTCCGGCGCTGCGAACAAATCGGTAACGGCCAGACGAACGCCGGTCACGGCATCTTTCATGCGGTACAACTTCTGTGAATCTTCGAGGTTGATAAAAGCGAGGCGCCGATCAAACTCGTACATGCCTACTCGATACAGCCCACTGACAACGAAACGCTTCGTGCGCGGCACTACTCCCGCCGGCGTTACTATTCCGTCCGCCAGCGTAACTGTCACTTTGTCGCCGACACTGACGTGCAGCGCGGTCGCAAGCTCCACGCCCAGAACGATATTGAACGCACCGGGCTGGAGGTCGGTTAGTTGCCCAACGGTCATTGTACCGGCCACGCCTGACACTTCGCTCTCGGCAACCGGATCGACGCCGCGTAGCTCAGCGCCACTCAACTGTTCACCAAATACGAGCAATGCCTGGCCATTAATAAATGGTGCAGCCGCGGTGACACGTTCATTGGCGGCAGCGGATGACACCACGGCCTGCCACTCAGTGAGCTTGCCGTTGACATCTTCGAGGCTTGCATGTGCTGTCATTGCGAGCAGGCGATCTTTCAGTTCTCGTTCGAAACCATTGACAACCGAAAGCACGATGATCAGCACCGCGACAGCTACGGCAATACCTGCCATTGATATCGCCGAAATAAGTGACACGAATCCATTGCTGCTGCGCGCGCGAACATAGCGGCTTCCTATCCAGCTTTCGTATGATCGACTCATTGTTCAACTTTCATTGTTCGACTTTCATTGATCTAATCTCATCGGCTTATTCGTATCTCAACGCCATAGCCGGATTAACGTGAGCTGCGCGTCTGGCCGGATACAAAGTTGCGAGTGATGTCAGCACAAACGCGGCAATAGCAATCGTTGTTACATCAGCCATCTCGAGCTCCGACGGGATGCGAGTAACGTAGTACACATCGCCCGGCATAATCTGAAATCCGAACAACTGCTCGAGAAACGGAACGATGACAGGCACATAGATTGCGGCCACGACGCCGAAGGCAACTCCAATAAAAACGCCCGCCCATCCAATAATCGCACCTTGCACGAAAAATACTCGAACCACTCCACCGGGACTCATACCTAGCGTACGCAGCACCGCGATGTCCGTCGTCTTATCGGTGACAACCATGACCAGGCTAGCGACGATGTTGAATGCCGCGACACCGATGATCAGCGACAACAACAGCGACATCATCATCTTCTCAATCCGAATGGCGCGAAAATAGCTGGAATTCTCGATCGTCCAGTCGCTGCTCGTTACACCGTCTCCAAGTCGCTGCTGCAGCCTTCGCGCTATCGCCGGCGCCGCCATTACGTCCTCGGCCCGAAAACGAATGGAATTAACGTCGTCGCCGAGTCCAATAATTGCCGCTGCATCCTGTACGTTGATCAATGCGAGCACACCGTCATGATCCTGCAGACCAACCTCGAACACGCCGCGCACGATGAATCGCTTGAGCACGGGCTCCAACGTGCCATCACCGACCGGCCTGGGAATCAGCAAAATCACACCGTCACCTATGCGTACGCCCAGATCCAGCGCCAACAGCCGACCGAGTATGATGCTGTGACTATCCTGAGTGAGTACGTCGAGGTTTCCCTGGATCATGTTCACAAGTGACCCGGATAGTGCGGCTTCGTATTGCGGGTCGACCCCTTGCAGCAAAACGGCCTTCAGATCACGCCCGGACTGAATCATGCCTTCGAGTTGAATCAGGGGTGCAGCGGCCAGCACGCCGGGCTCTTTGCCGACTTCGTCAACCAGCGCCCGCCAGTCCTCAGTAACACCATTTCGGCCAGTGACGCTGCCGTGCGCCGACATACTCAAAAGGCGATTCCGCAGTTCGCCTTCGAAACCATTCATGACGGACAATATGACGATCAACGCAGCCACGCCCAAGGCAATACCGAGCAGCGATATCAGCGTAATAAACGATACAAATCGGGTGCGCCGCTTCGCTCTGAGGTAACGAAGGCCCACAAATAGTTCCACAGGGTTGATCATCGCCACGCATTAAACCACATTCAAAGCGCCACAGTGGCTAGCCTCGAACATTTCATGAGTGGACGGGCTGGAGATTGGTTGGCGGAAAAACGTGACTCGGATCACATTTGGCCGATTGTCGCGAAGACCGCTGTCGACGCCGAAGTCGGCATAGAAAGTGACGTTCCATGCTGCATTTGCAATATTGAGAACCAGGTCCGTGAGCAGCCGCCTTCGAAGGTGTAAAAACCTTTGAAATCAATTGTTTTTTGGCCTGATGACCGATGCTATAGTCGTCAGGACGCAACGGAGAGACTCCAATGGCAAAGCTGCGAACGATCACCCTTCTCGCATTAGCACTCGGATTTGTTGGCTTGGCTGGCGCGCAAACGCTGGACATGGAAGACACCAGGCCCGCGATGGATTCAGTGGGACCGACCCGTGGCATGACACAAGCCAGTGTTGAATCAAAATATGGTACACCGGTGTCGCGAGACGCGGCGGTTGGCGAGCCGCCCATATCTCGATGGGAATACCAGGGATTCGTGGTTTTCTTTGAATATGACCGAGTCATTCACTCCGTTAAGAAACGCTAAGCCACGGCACATCGTATTCGAGTAGCGCCCGGGGCTCCCGGGCGTTTTTCGTTGCGGGCTTTGTACGGGGTTTGTGCAATAATCGCCGCCCATTTATTGTCTGGCATCGATTTCGGCACCGCTGTGGCTCGCGAAACACTACTCATACCTGCGAATTCGAATCACGTCAAAGCTGGCGAGGAGCGAGGCTGGGGGCGTCTGATTGGCGCCAGCACCGCGCTCGCCACCGTTGAGCTTGCGCAACAGGTCGACGGGCCAGTTTTGCTGCTTGCCGATGATCCGCGCCAAGCTGACCAGCTTGAAGCCGAAATTCTGTTTTTTGCCGGCGATGAAATCCAGGTTGAGCATTTTGTCGAATGGGAAACTCTCCCGTGGGACAGCTTCTCACCACACCAGGACATCGTTTCTCGACGATTGTCCGTCCTGTCCACGCTGCGTACGATGCGGCGCGGCATTGTTATAGCGTCGGCTCCGGTCCTCTTACAACGGCTGCCACCGGTTGAATATGTGTCCGCGCGATCGCTGACTTTGCATACCGGCCAGTCACTGCCACGCGAAGAGTTTATCGAATCGCTGGCAGCAAGTGGCTACCTGCGGGTTCCGCAGGTTGGAGATCATGGCGAGTTCGCCGTGCGTGGATCGCTTATTGATGTTTTCCCTATGGGTTCAGAGCAGCCGATCCGAATGGATTTCTTTGCTGACGATATAGAGTCGTTACGCTATTTCTCCGCCGACACGCAGATATCCGCCGACGTCATTGAGTCCATAAATGTTCTGCCAGCACGTGAAGTTCCGTTGGATGCCGACGATATTCGTGCGTTTCGCGATCGCTACCGGGAAAGGTTCGAAGGACAACCGGCTCGATCGCGCGTTTATCGCGACGTTTCCGAAGGTATCGCCCACGGCGGTATCGAGTATTACCTGCCACTCTTTTTCACAGAAACGGCGGGGTTGCTCGACTATTTGCCGAAGCACTGCATGGTGCTTGCACCTGACGGGCTTAATTCGATATTGGCCAACGCCTGGGCCGAGATTGCTGAGCGCTTCGAGATGTGTAGCCTCGATCCCGAGCGCCCGATCCTGAGCGCCGAAGAGACATTCGCAAAGACCGACGACGTACTCAGGAAATTTGATCAATTCCCTCGAACACGTTATTCCGCCCAGTCGTTGGCCGAGCACCGCAACAACCGGAATTTATCCACCAAGCTGTCGCCCGCGTTGAGGATTGAGGCACGCTTCGAGGATGCCGCCGGCGCACTGATTCAGTTCCTGCAAACCTTTGACGGACGTGTCTTGTTCACGACCGACTCGCCAGGTCGGCGCGAAAATGTTTACGACCTCCTCGCTGGCCGCGGGCTGGATTTGACACGTGTGGACAGCTGGGCTGCCTTCCTCGCCGATTCGCATCGAATTTGTGTTGCCATCGCACCGCTTGAAAATGGAGTTTTACTCCCGGATGCCGGCATCGGCATAATCGGGGAGCAACAAATGTTCGGCGAGCGGGCGAAACATCGCAGTCGGCGGCGACGTGCGGAAAGAGACCCCGAGTCCATCATTCGAGCACTCAACGACCTGAATGCTGGTGCACCGGTCGTGCATGCCGAATACGGCGTCGGACGTTACCTTGGACTGGTGACACTTGACGCCGGCGGCGTCACGGCCGAGTTTCTACACCTTGGGTACGCCGACGGCGACAAGCTCTATGTGCCCGTAAATGCGCTTGAGTTGATCACTCGGTATACCGGCGCAGCAGCTGAAAACGCGCCATTGCATCGCCTCGGTAGCGACCAGTGGTCCAAGGCACGGCAGCGTGCGATTGGCAAAATTCGGGACGTCGCCGCTGAACTGCTTGACGTCTATGCGCGTCGTGCCGCGCGCCCGGGGCATAGATTTCGCTGGCCGGACTCCGACTACCGAGCGTTCGAGAGCGGCTTTCCGTTCGAAGCAACCGAGGATCAGGCGCGCACCATCAGCGAGGTGCTGGCAGATCTCGAATCGGACAGCCCGATGGACAGGGTTGTCTGCGGCGATGTTGGTTTCGGCAAAACAGAGGTCGCACTGCGCGCTACTTTCGCTGCCGTGCACGGTGGCAAGCAAGTTGCCATCCTTGTACCGACCACATTGCTGGCACAACAACATGGTCAGACATTCAGTGACCGATTCGCGGACTGGCCTGTCCGCGTAGAAGTCTTGTCCCGCTTTCAGTCGCCGAAGGCGATCAAAGATATAGTTGCAGGCATGCGATCCGGCAATGTCGATGTCGTCATTGGCACACACCGATTGTTGCAGCACACGAAGGACTTTAAAGACGTCGGTCTCGTGATTATCGATGAGGAACATCGATTCGGCGTACGCCATAAGGAAGCAATCAAGTCGCTGCGAAGCAATATTGACGTACTGACGCTGACCGCAACGCCAATCCCAAGAACCTTAAATCTGGCGCTGGGTGGTTTGCGGGAAATGTCACTGATAACCACTCCGCCGGCTGAGCGTCTGGCTGTAAAAACATTCGTATTCGAGTGGAATGACGTCATCATTCGTGAAGCGTGTCTGCGTGAAATCAAGCGCGGCGGCCAGGTCTACTTCATTCACAATCGCGTTGCAGACATTGCCCGGATCCAGCAACAACTCGCAGCTCTTGTTCCTGAAGCCAACATTCGCATTGGCCACGGACAAATGCCGGAGCGCGACCTGGAACAGGTAATGTTCGATTTCTACCATAGACGCTTCAACATCCTCCTTTGCACAACCATCGTTGAAAGCGGTCTCGATGTGCCGACGGCAAATACGATAATAATCAATCGCGCGGATCGCTTCGGGCTTGCGCAATTGCACCAGCTGCGTGGCCGCGTTGGCCGATCACACCATCGAGCATATGCCTATCTGGTAGCACCGCCGAAAGCGACGATGACCCCCGATGCGATCAAACGACTCGAAGCGATCGATTCGCTGGAAGCTCTCGGTTCAGGATTCACTCTGGCGACACACGATCTTGAAATTCGTGGTGCCGGGGAGTTGCTGGGCGACACGCAAAGTGGGCAAATTCAGGAAATCGGCTTTTCTCTTTATACGGAATTGCTAGGGCGCGCAGTCGAATCATTGCGGGCTGGCGAGGAACCGGACTTGACCACACCGCTAAATGCAGGCGTCGAAATTAATCTGCATGTCCCGTCGCTTGTGCCTGATGACTACGTGCCGGATGTGCATCTTCGCCTGATGATCTACAAGCGAATATCAAGCAGCGAAACGAGCGACGAATTACGTGAATTGCAAATTGAGCTGATTGATCGATTCGGCCTGTTGCCGGTGCCGGCTAAAAATTTCATGCGTACAGCGGCCATAAAACAGCGAGCGCGAGCGCTGGGGATCGAAAAAATCGATGCGTCAGACGGCGGCGGATACCTCGTTTTCGCCCAGCAGAGCCATATAGACCCTGTCGGTCTCGTGCAATTAGTGCAAAATGACAGCCAGACATATCGATTGCAGGGCACGCATCGGCTACAGTTCCGTTTGAACCTGAGCGATATAGAGTTGCGCTTTCAAACTGTTGAGAAACTGTTGGCGAAACTTACGGTCCAGGACTCCTGAACTTTGGCCCGGGCGACGACGAAAGCTGAATTGCCCGATTCGAACTGAGTAACTGAACTGAGTAAACAATGAGACGATTTTTAACACTGTGTTCAATATTGATTTTGAGCTCGACAGCTTCGGCTCAGGGCCTGCCGGTCGAAGACCAGATACTGCCCGAAGAGCCGGCCATTCGTCGCTATACCGTTGAACTCATCGTTTTCACCTACACCGAAGATGTGTCCGTTGGAACGGAAGTCTTTGTTGCCGATGAACCCATTGTTGAAGATGAAGATTTACTGCTTATTGAAGGCAAAGACCTGTTATTCGACACGTCCATCGTAAATGGCGAGGGCCCATTGCCCGATGACTCTGTCTCTGGAATTGAAGAAGAAGCAGAGCCCGAGCCACTAATAGACCCGGAGACCGGCGAAAAACTGGAACAGGAGCTTCCGTTCGTACTGCTGCCAGAGGAAGATTATGCACTGACTGACATCCTCGACCGATTCGAGCTACTCGATGCGTACGAAACCGTGATGCACGTTGCATGGACACAGCCGACCTACCCCAGAGAAGATACGCTACCCATCGAATTACATGCTTTTGGCGAAGTACCTGTCGGCCTCGAAGGCAGTTTTACGCTATACCTCAGTCGTTACCTGCATCTCGTCGTCGACCTTGCGCTGGATGCGGAGCGGGGTAACACAGACGAATCTCTGCCAGAGACAATAGATGGAGCTAATAACGAGCCAGCAATGAGTTTCGGTGACGACCGACAACAAAATACTGTCTTTATCGATCCTCTTGATGCAGAGCTTCAGGAAGCTGTTGTCCGTTATCGCCTACAGGAAAATCGCATCCTCAAAAATGGCGAGTTGCGGTATTTCGATCATCCGAAATTTGGCGTGATCGCAAAAGTGACACGCGTTGAAGAGGAAGACGGAGAAGAAACGCCAATAGAAGAAGAGCAAGAAGAAACCTTCGAAGAGTCTCGTCAGTTACTCAGCAGCATCGTCGAGTAAAGAGTCTATAAATGTTGTTGCAGTAGGGCCCTCACTGCCGGTGGCCTCAACAGAAACCTTGTACGAGACAGTAACGAATCGGGATACCGACGATCGCGGATGATGTAATCCCAACTCCCTGACGGCCGCAGAAATTCGGCCGGCGAAATCCCGTACACCGCTTTCATCCGACGCGTGCGACAAAACGACGATTCTTGAGCTGTCAATCCGCCCAACCACGTCACTCGCCCGGCGAAGGCTGCGACGCACGGTCTGCCCTACACGGCGCAGACACGAATCCGCCGCATGCCGACCAAAAACGGCGACATATGCATCAAATTCGTCCAATGTAAACACAACGATTGAGAGCGCACTTTGTTCGCGTGATGCGACAGCCCAGTCGTGTTCCAGAACTTCCCGAAAGGCCTTGTCATTGAGCAATCCAGTGACTGGATCGTCGCGAGACAGGTCGCGAATTCGCCGTTTCGCCTTCAGCAGCGCGTGATGCATTTCGCCGCTGGCTTCCGCGCTTGCCCCTGCCTCCCCACGCCAGAACCCGGCGTAATATCGGGCGGCCGTCTCATCGGGCAGAGGCAGCGGTTTAATCGCCAGCAAATACTCTCGTCCACCCAATTCAACCGGAAAACTTGTTTCCTGTTGAGAGCGAATAGCCTCGCTGATCTCGAGAGCCAACTCACGTCCGACAAGCTGTTCGATCACGTCCGCGAACGGCTTCTTCACCGTGTCAGCACCGGCTATTGCCTCAAAAGCCCGGTTGGCCAACACTACCGGCCAGTCCGGATGATCTACCGTGACAATGACGACAGGCTCCACGGACGCCTGGATAACCTGCTCAAGGATTTTTCGGTTTACTGCCTTCATCGACCCGTGTATGTCGCTGCTGAGACATGCAATGCCGCTACCGCCGCTTGCAATATCGTTACTGACACTTTCGCTGCGCCGATCAGAATAAAGCAATCGTCACCGACACGTAGCACTTTTTCGGCATCCGAATCCATAGTCATCAAGCGTCGAGTTCAAATTGGGGCGGCTCACGCCAACTGGACAGTTGCGCGCTGGCATCCTGCCACTCATCGCTGGCCAGCAAAGATTCACGAAGCGGATGACCGGTACCGTGCAATCGTGCGAGTCTTACCAGAGACAGCGGATTCGAATAATCGTTTAGTGCCTCCACCGCTTGCAGTGCAGCAGCCCGATCGTTGCAAACCAGAATCATATCGCATCCGGCATCGAGCGCCCGCTTCGCTCGCTCTGGCATCGCACCGTAGTCTTCTGTCGCCTTCATGCTCAGGTCATCGCAAAAAACAGCACCACCGAACCCCAGCCGCGAGCGTAACTCCCGCTGCACCCAATAATCTGAAAACCCTGCCGGCATCGGATCGACTTCGCGGTAGATCACGTGAGCCAGCATGACTCCTGCGACCAATCCGTTGCTGATCAACTTGTCATAGGGGCGCATGTCATCGAGCAGGTCTCCGTAGCCCCGGCGGTCGACCGGCAATTGCAGGTGTGAATCCGCGACGACGGCCCCGTGCCCCGGAAAATGTTTCGCCACCGCAACCATTCCTGCGCTACGCAGTCCGCGAGCAAATTCAGCGGCAAGTTCTCCGGTAACCTCCGGCTGCGCGTGAAATGCCCGATCCCCAATGACTTCGCTAACGCCCCAATCAAGATCGATACACGGTGCGAAACACAAGTCGATTCCCGTTGCACGAAGTTCGGATGCGATCAGCCATCCAGCCATGTGCGCAAGTTGTCGCGCTTCTTTAGGGTCGCGGTCATAAACATGACCAAGATGTCGCATCGGTGGAATAGCACTGAAGCCATCGCGGAATCTCTGTACTCGCCCTCCTTCGTGATCAACTGCGATCAGCAGGGGCGGACTTCGCAGTGCCCGAATTTCAGCAACGAGATCGGTTATCTGAGTCGGCGACTCGTAGTTTCGGGCAAACAGAATGACACCACCGACAGCCGGTTCGCGCAGCAAATCGCGATCGGCGGGGCTTAGCGCGACGTCGTCAATATCGAGCATCACAGGTCCGAGTGACATGCGGTTCCTACCTTTCATTAACACACAGCCAGATTACAGGTTAGAGCGACTCGCCAACGCGCTTCAAGCGGCGCGGTAATTGTATGATAATTAGTCTAGAAAAATACCATAACTAATTGTTTTTCAACCTATTTTGTAAATACTGCGATCGATTCAACATGTGCAGTATGCGGGAACATGTCGATAATTCCCGCGGCTTCAAGTTGATATCCGTGCTCGTTCACCAGCGTGCCAGCATCGCGCGCCAAGGTCCCTGGATGGCAGGAAACATAGACGATGCGCTCTGCGCCGAATGCCGGCATGTGCTTCACCACTTCGGCGGCGCCACTTCGAGCGGGATCGAGCAACACACATTTCCAGCCTTCTTTGATCCAGGCTTCGGTGCCCTCTACATGGTCAAGATTCGCGACGCGAAACGACACATTCGGCAACTCATTGCGGCGCGCGTTTTCCGTCGCAGCCGAAACCAGCATTGAATCCCCTTCTATGCCCAGGACCATACCGGCCCGGCGTGCCAGCGGTAATGAGAAGTTGCCGATGCCGCAATAGAGATCCAGCACCCGATCACTGCTCTTCGGCTCCAGCAGCTCAACCGCGGCACTGACCATACGACGATTGACTTCGTCATTGACCTGGACAAAACCGACTGGGTCGAATGCGATCTGTACGTCGAAATCAGGCAACGAATAGTACAGCGGCTCGTCACTCTCGGGCGGATGCAAGAGAGCCACAGAATCCAGGCCACCCGGTTGTAGATACACACGGATGCCATGGGTATCGGCAAATTTGCACAGAAGCGTCTTGTCGTCATCGCTTGGCGGATCAAGCACCCTGAATACCAGCGCAACAGCGTTTTCGGCGACAGCAACCTCGATTTGCGGCAGGCGGGCTGAAATTGACAGCTGGCCAATCAATGCACTTAGTGCATCGATCAAAGTGCCAACGGGTTCAGCCAGCACCTCGCAACGGTGCATGTCCGTAATATATGGGGCGTGCTTTTCGCGGAAGCCGACCAGCACCCGCCCCTTTGCTGCAACATCCTTGACACCTAGTCGACCGCGGCGGCGATAAGCCCAGTCTGGCCCGGTAATCGGCTCAAGCCATTTATCGGGCACGACGTTACCAATTCGCTGCAGATTGTCCTGCAAAGTCTGAAATTTAATTTGCCGCTGCTGGTCAATCGAAATGTGCTGCAACGAACAACCACCGCAGCGTCCGAAGGCCTCGCAGCGTGCGTCGATACGATCTGCAGACGGCTCGAGAACCTCCAGCAACTCTGCTTCGTCGAACTTGCGTCTGGCTTTACGGCGGATAAAACGAACCTGTTCACCAACCAGTGCACCTGCGACAAAGACCTTTTTGCCCTCAACTGCGGCTATACCCCGGCCATCATGAGTCACTGATTCGATCCGCGCCGTCTCCGGCTCGTGCTTGCGACGTTTTCTGCCCACAGCGATCAGGCAGCCGGCCAAGCGGCCAGAAACTCGTTCAAGTGATCCTGATCCATTGTCTCAAGAGTTGAACGGACCAAAGCCAGTTCGCGCTCAAGATCCGCTTTGTCGAGATTTCCGCGCATGAATTCGAAGCGAAGGTAGACCAGCCACGTGTTGATCACGTCAGTCTCGCAATAATTCCGAATATCCCGGATACCGCCCTCGCGATATCGATCCCAGACCTTGTCACCGCTCATGCCGAGCTTGCCAGGGTATCCCAGCAGCACGGCGGTCTGATCGAGACTTGCTCGACCACGCATCTGAAAGCCGGCCAGAACATCCATTAGATCGACATGACGCCAGTGAAACCGGCTCTGGTAATTGTTGAAACGAAAATCCCGATTCGAATCGCCGATTTCCCAATAGCGAGCCGCCTGAATGTCGTGCTTAAGCGCGCGATAGTGCAGCACCGGTAAGTCGAAACCACTGCCGTTCCATGACACGAGATCGGGCGTATAACGATCAATCCCGGCGAAAAATCGCTGCACGATTTCGGCCTCGCCGGATTCTTCTTCTCCCAGGCTCCAGACACGAAATGTATCCTGCGTTCGCAATGCCACCGAAATCGCGACGATTCGATGCTGATGCAACGGCAAAAAATCGTTGCCGGTTTGTTGCTGACGTTTGAACATCATCGCTGTGGCGACGTCTTCATCAGACAAGCCATCGAGGTCCCACATGCGACGTCCGAAATCGACATCCGGGACCGTTTCAATATCAAATGAAAAACAATGCATGGCGGTTAGAATACTCGCTGCGAATTAAGTCGTGTCAGCCGTTTCGACGACTGAAAATGCGACCACAAGGCCAGCATCATCGGTCAGACTGACATGGCCGCTACCGATTCCCAGGCGTTCGCGAACACGCTGCCCACGCTTTGACCAAATCACCAATGGTTGTCCCCATTTATTGCTCAAAATGCCAACGTCGCGAAACCAGACGCCGTGTGCAAACCCGGTTCCCATTGCTTTGACGGTGGCTTCCTTACCCGCGAACCGCATGGCAAGAAAGCGAACCGGCGATTTGCTGCGCGAAAAAAGTTCCAACTCCTCAGGCATCAGCAGACGTTGCACGAAATGATCGCCGAAGCGATCATAGGTTGACTGAATACGGGACAATTCGACGATGTCAGTGCCGACGCCGAAAATCATGCGAGAATCACGCGGGCCGGGCCCGCAGCATCAGGTGCTTCATTTTCTGAACCGCGATCGTCAAGCCATCAAACACCGCGCGCGCAATGATGGCGTGACCGATATTTAGCTCTACTATCTGCTCGATTTTCGCAATAGCCGTGACGTTCTCATAATGCAGGCCGTGACCAGCGTTTATTATCAGGCCCAGCTCCTGGCCATAGGCTGCAGCCCGAACGATACGCTGCAGCTCCTTTGCCTGCGCATCGCCTGTTGCGTCTGCGTAGCCGCCTGTATGCAGTTCAACGACCGGGGCGCCTACGGCGACTGCTGCGTCCAGCTGAGTGGGATCCGGGTCGATGAACAATGACACCCGTATATCGCGTTCCTTAAGATGCGTACATGCGTCGCTGATCTTGTCCTGCTGCCCTGCAACATCGAGCCCGCCTTCGGTCGTCAACTCCTCCCGACTTTCCGGAACCAGGCAAACGTCTTGCGGGCGGATATTCGCGGCGATATCCAGCATGGCCGGTGTAACGGCCATCTCGAGATTCATATGCGTACGCATGATTTCGTTAATTTCGATGAGGTCACTGTCCTGGATATGCCGGCGATCCTCTCGCAAGTGTACGGTAATGCTGTCTGCCCCGGCCGATTCGGCCATTATCACCGCCTGCGCTGGCTGCGGATACGAAGTACCGCGTGCCTGACGCAAGGTCGCCACATGGTCAATGTTTATGCCTAAGTCCAGCGGTTTCATGATCCCTGTCTATTCTCCATCATTCTCAGCGGCGTGGCGCGTGGTCAAAACCCCTTGATCCGGTCGCGCCATTCTACCGCGATGCAAATCAACCAGCACCTTTCGACTTTTCAGCTCTTTGCCGTCGAGATGAAATGCAATGACATCCCGAAGCAATCGATTCGCCGCACGCAAAACCTCCGGTGTATCGAACTGCCTACGGCTTATCGCCTGCAGTGTGGCACCCGACAATACCAGTGGGTCGTCCGATTCATCGACACACACCGGTCCTCGCTCGACTCGATACTTATAGAATTTCTCTGCATCGAGCGGCTCATGTGAGCCAGCTTCAACGTCAAAGTTGAGTGCGTAACCGAGGTCACGCAGCAGCTCAACCTCGAAATCTCGCAGTACAGGTGCAACGTCGGCGGCCCCGACCAACGATCGGATGGTGTGTTCATAGATCGAAAATATGTATGGCTGCGGGTCATGCTTGTGCAGAAAATGCAACAACAGCTCGTTGACGTAGTAGCCAGACAACAATGCGTCGCCGGTCAGGCTTAGCGGTGCGCCGTGAACTTCGGCGCCGGTCAATGTACCAAGACCGGTGCGCTGGACCCACGATAGTGAAAGCGGCATGAAGGGTCGCAGAACGCCCCGCAAACGTGACTTGGCACCGCGCGCCCCTCGAGCAACGATCGACAATTTACCGTGGTCGCGGCTCAATACGTCCAGAATCTGGCTTGAATCCTGAAAGGGTCGATGATGAAGAATGTACCCAGGCTGCTGTTGTACCCGTCGATGGCTGGTCATTGCTGCACGGTAAGCGACAAGTCGATCACAGTAATTCGTAACCGAGGTTCTGCAAGTCTTTCTCGTTATCGGCCCAGTTGTCCTTCACCTTGACCCAGAGTTCCAGATGCACCGGCTGCTGCAGTTTTTTCTTCAGCTCGACGCGCGCAGCCTGGCCGACCTGTTTCAGGATATGGCCCCCTTTGCCGACAACAATGCCCTTTTGCGTCTTTCGCTCCACCCAGATTATGGCGTTGATACTGAAGCCCTTTGCATCGGACTCATAGCGCTCTATTTGCACGGTAAGTCCGTACGGTATTTCCTGGCGAAGAAGTAAGGTCAGCTTTTCGCGAATGATCTCTGCGGCGTGGAACTCACGACTTCGGTCCGTTTTCATTTCAGGCGGAAACAGCAACGGAGACTCGGGAAGGAATGGTGGTATCGCAGCAAGCAACGCATCAAGATTTTGCTGCTTCTTCGCCGATATAGGCATTATCTCAGCAAAGTCGAACCGTTCCGACATGGTCGACAATGCGGCAAACAGCTGCTCTTTCGGGTGTACCTTGTCCACTTTGTTAAGCAACGCGATAACCGGAGACGAACATGACTTCAGACGAAGCAAGACATCTTCGTCTTCCTCGGTCCAGCGCGTGGCTTCGCTCACAAACAGGATCAAGTCGGCGTCCGCCAATGCGCTTGCCGCAGTGCGGTTCATTAAACGATTCATCGCCTTGGTCGCGTTGCGGTGTAATCCGGGCGTATCGACGAAAATAATCTGGCTTTCGGCGGTCGTGTGCACCGCAAGGATTCGATGACGTGTTGTCTGCGGCTTAGCCGTAACGATGCTGATCTTGCTCCCAAGAATCGCATTGACCAACGTTGACTTGCCCACATTCGGCCGGCCAACAACCGCAACAAAGCCGCAGCGATGTATCTTTTCCGTCACTCTTGATCCATTTTCGCAATTTCTTGCAGCATGGCATCTGCGGCCTGCTGCTCGGCATTCCGACGTGTAGTGGCGGATCCCCTGGCTGCAAATTCGACCTCGCTCACACGGCATTCGACCTCAAAATTTTGCCGGTGCGCCTGTCCGGTAACACCGACGAGCTCGTAAGTCGGTAGACCGCGATGCCGCCCCTGCAGCCACTCCTGTAAACGCGTCTTCGGGTCTCGTAGTTCTTCAACATCGGGAAATTCGTGCAGGCGAGAGCCGAAAGCGGCTCTTATCGTCTTAACCGCTGCATCGAAACCCGAATCGAGAAAAACTGCGCCGAAAATCGCCTCAAGCGCATCTGCAAGAATCGACTCGCGCCGGTGTCCGCCTGTCTTGCGCTCGCCGCTGCCCAAAATAAGATGTTCACCCAGCCCAAGTAGCGAGGCTTGCTCAGCCAAAGAGGTGTCTTTAACCAGAGATGCGCGCAGCTTACTGAGATCGCCTTCAGGTGATTGTGGATGCGTCTTGTAGACGACGTCCGAAATTACGAAGTCCAGCACAGCGTCACCCAGGAATTCGAGGCGCTCATTATTTCTACCTTGCGCGCTGCGGTGAGTGAGCGCCTGTCGCAGCAGCTCGACATCATTGAAATGATAATCAAGAGACTGCTCAAGCCAGGTCTCGGCCTTGTCCAATTTGATCGCTCGTCTATTTATTATTCGTTCACACTGACGTGAACCTGTTTTCTATTCACACTGACGCCAACGCCTTCATGTCCACGCTAGCGTGGATGAAAATCGTATCAGCGGCGTATTAATTCTGTTTTGTTGTAGTGCACTGTAAACGATATGTTGCCGATGAACGGCGAAGTGTGATCATAAACTGCCGCGACTTCCATACCACCGTCCACGGGCGTAACGGTAACATCCTTTGCCTTAATAACAGAGACGCTCTCGACATCAAAACGGCGCGAAATTGAACTTCGAATCAACGCTCGCGTCGGATTTTGCCCATCAAATTCGCCTTGTACACCGTTAACCACGCCAACGATCTTCATGTAGTTCAGATACATCGGAGTTAGCCGCAACACACCAAAAGCCACCAGGCCGATGAAAACCATAAGTATGATGAATCCAAGCGTCGTCATGCCCTGCTGGCGCGATATCGAGCCTCCGAAAACGCGTCGGCCGGCGGCCCGTGACTTCATTCGACCTGTTGTGGTTCGAGTTGGATTTATGCCGTTCATACCTAATACTCCGAAAATCTTTGATATATTTGATCGCTAGGGCCATAGGCTAGCGCATTATTAGCGGTCAAATCAGTGACTGACACCCCATTATTGGATCTTATCGCCGATTCGCTCCCATTTTGGCCAATCCGTCCCGTCGAAATTCATCCATATGCGCACCGCTTCCCCAACCAGGTTCGATTCCGGAATCGAGCCGATAAACCGACTATCGCGGCTATTGTCCCGATTATCCCCCATGACGAAGTAATGCCCGGGAGGCACGTGGTAAGTATCATCTCGAGCCGACTGGGAATTCACGATCAGTATCTCATGCTGGCGAGCGTCAAGAATTTCAGTAAATTTCGGCGCTAACTGGGTTGCATCAGGACTCTTTTCCAGATCCATCCGCACACCATTGATCGTCAGGCGATGACGCTCATAGATAATTTCATCGCCAGGCAATCCGACCACCCGTTTGATGTAGTTAATACTCGGATCCGACGGCAAGCGAAAAACAACGACGTCACCACGCTCCGGCTCTCCCGTTTCCAGAATTTTCACTTCGGTTACTGGCAAGCGCAACCCATATGAATACTTCTTAACAAAAATAAAATCACCTTGGACCAGAGTCGGCATCATCGACCCGGATGGAATACGAAATGGTTCGAACACGAATGAGCGAATAATCAGGACGAACAACAAAACCGGGAAGAACGACCTCGAATACTCAACCAGTGTCAGGCGCGCCTGCGAGCCTGCGACGTCATCACCCGGCTTACGCCATACGAACTTGTCGATAGCCACGACCACGCCTGTCAGGAGCGTCAATAAACTCAGTATCAATGCCAGGTTAATGCTCAAGAGAACTTCTGCCGGTTATTTGCATTTCAATAATCACTTCTCAGTCCGCAGCACAGCGAGGAACGCTTCTTGTGGAATCTCGACAGAGCCAACCATTTTCATGCGTTTCTTGCCCGCCTTCTGCTTTTCCAGCAGCTTTCGTTTACGCGATATGTCGCCACCATAACATTTGGCGGTGACATTTTTCCGCAGCGCCTTCACAGTGCTACGCGAGATGATTTGCGCGCCAATCGCTGCCTGAATAGCGACGTCGAACATTTGCCGTGGTATCAGTTCACGCATTTTCTCAACGAGATCACGGCCTCGCGATTGTGCGTTACCTCGATGAACGATGATCGACAATGCATCAACACGATCCTTGTTAATCAAAATATCAAGGCGCACCAGATCGGCTGGTTCGAATCGTTCGAAATGGTAATCGAATGATGCGTACCCGCGACTTACCGACTTCAATCGATCAAAGAAATCGAGCACGACTTCCGCGAGTGGAATTTCGTACTCGAGAGCCACCTGGCTACCGACGTAACGCAGCTGTTTTTGTGTGCCGCGCTTTTCGATACACAACTTTATGACGGCCCCAACGTGCTTTTCCGGAACGAGAATATGCGCCATGATAATGGGCTCACGTAGCTCATCAATCTCGTTCGACGGCGGTAGTTTGGAGGGGTTATCCACGTATTTGAGTTCGCCTTTGCTATCGACAATCTCAAATATGACCGTAGGCGCTGTTGTTATCAGATCGATGTTGTATTCACGCTCCAGGCGCTCCTGCACAATTTCCATGTGCAACATCCCCAGAAATCCACAACGAAAGCCGAAGCCAAGCGCAGCTGATGTCTCCGGCTCAAAATGCAATGCTGCATCATTGAGTCGCAGTTTTTTTAGTGCCTCACGAAAATCTTCGTAATCGTCCGAGGAAATTGGAAACAGTCCGGCAAAAACTCTGGGTTGTATCTGCTTGAAACCCGGCAGCGGCTCTTCGCAAGGGTTTCGAGTGAGCGTTAATGTGTCGCCAACAGGGGCACCATAGATATCCTTGATGCCGGAAATCACAAAGCCGACTTCCCCGGTCTTAAGTTCGTCGCGGTCCGACATTTTCGGTGTGAAACAGCCGACACGATCGGCGTTGTAGGCAACACCCGTCGACATGACGGTGAACTTGCTGCCCTTGGGCAGACTGCCATTGACGACTCGAACCAACGACACAACACCGACATAGTTATCAAACCAGGAATCGATGATCAATGCCTGCAACGCTGCTTCAGGGTCGCCCTCCGGCGGTGGAATATCCCTGATAATTGTTTCAAGTAATTCCGGAACACCCAAACCCGTCTTCGCGCTGACCCGAACTGCCCCCTGAGCTTCGATCCCGATGATGTCTTCGATCTCTGCGATGACTCGCTCGGAGTCCGCCGCAGGCAGGTCTATTTTGTTTATAACCGGTAATACTTCAAGCCCCTGGTCGATCGCCGTATTGCAGTTCGCCACAGTCTGAGCTTCCACACCCTGAGCGGCGTCGACGACCAGCAATGCGCCCTCACAGGCCGCCAGTGACCGCGACACTTCGTATGAAAAGTCCACGTGGCCGGGAGTATCGATGAAATTAAGCTGATAAGCCTTGCCATCATTCGCGTTGTAATTCAGCGAGACACTTTGTGCCTTGATCGTGATGCCACGCTCTCGTTCCAGATCCATCGAGTCCAGAACCTGTTCGGACATTTCGCGGTCGGTCAACCCACCACAAAGCTGAATGAAACGGTCAGCCAGCGTCGACTTGCCGTGATCAATATGGGCGATGATTGAAAAATTTCGAATTCGGTTCATGTGTCAACGGGTCGGCAGAGGCCATTTGCAGCGGCGAAGTATACCGACTTCGCGACCGAAATTAGCCAGAATCGACCAAGTTGTTCAAGACACGTTGCAGCGCTGCCCTGTCCAGCGAGTATTCAGCAATGCATTCACCCTTATATTCGACTACCGGGACACGGACATCGTATGTATGGCGCCATTCTTCGCGGCTGTCCACGTCCCGTACTTCAACGTTTAGTCGCCCACGAACCAGCGGCAGCAACTCCTCGATGAGGACCTCGCAGAGGTGACAACCTTGACGGCTATATACATACAGAGTCGGCATGCGAGTCTAAGACTCGCCTGCACGCAGGCGCCTTGAGATTACCGGCGTAAATTGCCGCAAGCAGACCCGCTGGGCAATACGGCGACGCGCGATCGCCAGCCCAAGAATCAGGCCAGCTAATGCTGCCACGGAAGCTGCCGCATCGCCTAGCGATAAGCCATAGGCGAGGCCTACAGCGGCCAGCGCCATAAACAATGGTAATGCGTAGACCAGCAACGAAGCTTGCAACAGGCTGTCGGTCGCCATCGAGATTTCGACGATATCGCCCGCTGCCAATCCAATACCCGGAGGATAAGACACTTCAATCCTGCGAGAAGTATTGACGAACAAAGCGGCACCACAGCCCTTGCCGGAGGCACATCTCGGACAGGCCGCAGTGGCATTGACGTCGACCACCGCTCGGGCTCCAAGTTCATCATCCAACAGGGAATGGACCCGACCTTGCGCGTGGTTCACTTGCGCCGCCGGGAGGGGATATGTCACCGCTTGAGATCCTGCTTAGGGTTGTCGCATTGACGTGGCGATCTGTTCGACAGTCTCGGCCGGTACCTCGCCAATTGCAGTGACCCGGAAATCGCCGACATCCAGGCCGTACGTGTTTAGCGCCCCCTCCGTAGTGCGCTGCGTAACTTTGTCGTCAACTCGTGTCGCGACGAAAACAGAGACCTCGGCGAGCCCGTCGCCGTACATGAGATGCGTTATTGGTGCATCGCTGACCGGCAGTTGCTCCGCTTTTGCCGAAATGAGGCGAAAACCCGCAGGCAAATCGTCATTCGTCCAGCCCGATTCCACCGGGCGCCCGACCGCACGTCTGGGTTGGGTAAACCACCGATAGTTCTCTGTACTGTATGACGGTGCAAGCGCGCTTGCCGGTATGGCATTGTCGAAGCTGATATCCGCAAATTTGACCTCTTCGATTGTCGTTCCATCCTGCGCATAGAGTTGCGTTTGCAATGGGAAACCGGTTTCTACATCAAGCCAGATCTTGTGACCAAATCGGAAATTATCGTGCGGGCGGATAGCCAGTAACGCAGCCTTTCGGCCAGCCACTCGTTCTTCACGCACGATCGAGATGTCGTACTCGTTACCGAAACGAATATCTGCTGAAGGCAGAGTGGAAAATAACGTGCTTTGCTCATCCCACTCCGCAATGACGACTGATTTTTCGTCCGGCAGTATGCAGTGCACCTCATTGCCGTTACGAATGATTTCCAGGCCATTGCCTTCCTGTATCAGCACTCGCTCCCGGACGACGCCGTCGGACACGGTATGCACGATTTTCAATGCCTGATAATTGCCGTCCCGCATGCGCAGGACGGTGCCCTCATAATTTGTATTTTGAATAGCCGCCGCCATGCGGTTCAGCCAGTCACTTGGATGCTCACTTTGAGCGTGTGCAGCAGAGACCAACAGAACCAACACGCACAGCGCTGGCCAGGTATTTATTTTGCTCTGTTGTTGGCAAACCGTCACAGCGATTTAAGGCGTCTGTGCTTCAGGACTAGCGCTTGCATCTGACTCGGCAATGTTGTCCTTATCACCGGAGTCGGTACCCGCAGCAGAGATATCGGCTGAACCGGCACCCACCTCAACGAGCTGACCTTGCCGAACCTGCGAGACCAGCCCGAAATTATCCAATCCCAAAGAATCTCGGCCGTGGATCAGCTGCAGCTCGCGCAACATTTCGTCCGACGCATCCGGGACAGTATAGGTTTCTTCTACCGCGTTACCCGCAAGTGCAGGTGCCGGGCTGTCAGCCTGGTCGGTAATAAATGCGTTTTGTTGCAGGCCGAATATTGCCGCGAGAGCAACGGTAGCGGCTATCGCTGCACCGGCTAGTGGCCGCATATAACGAGCAGGTTTCCGCTCTTCAATACCGATCGCCTCTTGCACCGGTCGCTCATCAATCTCCGCTGCGATTCGATCGCGCAGGCGCCCGATACCAGGCACGCTCCGGTCACCGCGGATCAAGCGACCCGTCGACATAAAATCGGCGACCTGCTGTCGCAGCTCAGCATCCTGACTCATCCGTCGCAACAGCATTTCCGCTTCATTTGCAGGCAGTTCGCCATCAACAAACGCTGAGATCTGCATTCTTATCGCATCATTCATAATTCACCAAATAGTACTCACTAAATGCAGCTTTTACACTGCTTGCTTATCGAATCACGGCCCCGACTTTCTTACCGATTGCATCTCGGGCCCTGAAAATTCTCGACCGCACGGTACCGACGGGACAATCCATCGTTTGTGCGATTTCTTCATAACTCATTCCGTCCAGTTCACGCAAAATAATCGCGGTTCTGAGATCTTCCGGCAGCGCAGCGATAGCACGTTCCAGTATTTCTTGCACCTCATCGCTAATCGCCACCGCTTCTGGTGTGTCTGTCTCTTTGAGCTTCGCATGCAGGTCGTATTGTTCCGGATCCTGCAGATCGAGCTCGATATCCATCGGCCGCCTCCGTTGTGCCGCCAGATAGTTCTTGGCGGTATTCACAGCGATGCGATATATCCAGGTATAAAACGCGCTGTCGCCACGAAATCGCGGTAATGCCCGGTACGCTTTGATAAAGGCATCCTGTGTAATATCCAATGCCATCTCCGGATCGCGAACGTAACGCATCACTAAATTGACAATCTTGTGCTGGTACTTTAGTACCAGCAAATCAAAAGCGCCTTTGTCACCTTTCTGCACGCGTTTGACCAGCTGTTTGTCGGTTGGCTCACTCGCCATGAGCAACATCCCTACAAGCGCCGCAACACCATTGCCTGACTCCCCGATAGACCGGGCGAGTTGTCGAAAGTTCTGTTAAACAGGCTCTATTTGCACGCATTCTGTGATTTAGTTCCACAACTATCAGGCTCCGGTCGCCAATGAGCAAACGGACAGCGCATGTTAGCAGCTTCACGAGGTCGCACCAATGTGTCTCCAGATCACCTGCAAACGGCGCCAATGCGCGCTTTCCCGGCTGTTACCCCGCATCAACTCACCGAATACAAGTCCATTTTCAGTCTTAAATCTGAGCCATGCATAGCGGGCCAAAAGAACGCTTCCTGGAAGCAGCACAGCAGCATGATATTCGCCACTGCAGGTCACCAATCGAACCTCCCCGGTAGCGTCGAGTTTCACTGCGAAATACTGCGAGTACGCGGCTCGGATAGTGCGCAATTCCTGAATGCAATAAACCAGCCAAAGAAGGCTTGCAGCGATTCGCCAGACGCTGCCAACCGGCATCAACAGTAGCGCCAACAGGCCAAGCAACAGGGCTGTTAGTCCGCTTAATTGCACTGCACTACGTAACCGCGGCTCAGGCCGAAGTTCGGTTGAGAATACTGTCGACGACACGGGCTATGGGCTCCGAAGCGGGTTTGACACGCTGCAACAGATACTCAATCAGGGCGGGATCGGACAGCTCCAAAAGAGCCCGAAACGCCTGCTTATCGTCTTCGTCGGCCTCTGGGTATTGATCGGTCAGATAGCTCAATAGAAGCTCGTCGAGCTCCCGCATGCCACGCCTGCATTGCCACTTGAGTCTGGATTCCTGCATCTGCCTGACTACTCGACCAAAATGCCGGTGTGGAAGCCCACTGGCATTTAATGGCGACGTTCCACCAACATTTTCTTGGTCTCAGCGATTGCCTGTGCCGGGTTGAGACCTTTCGGGCAGGTCTGCGTGCAGTTCATGATTGTGTGGCAACGATACAGCCGGAACGGATCTTCCAGCTCGTCGAGGCGCTCACCTGTCGCGTCATCCCGGCTGTCGACCAACCAACGATAGGCTGCCAGCAGCGCGGCAGGGCCCAGAAATCGATCACTGTTCCACCAGTAGCTCGGACAAGCGGTTGAACAACAGGCGCATAAAATACAGGCAGCAGGCTCATTAATGAGTTCCTGCGCTTCCTTGCTGTGCAGGCGCTCCTGATCTGGTGGTGGCACTGTGCGGGTCTGCAGCCAGGGTTTGATGGACGCATATTGCGCATAG
>PVMS01098179.1_pt1 | contig 26912 bp, 38 predicted proteins | sample 1853461 | NCBI WGS metagenome assembly PVMS01 (sample SAMN08582032, study PRJNA380276) | Marine sediment metagenome, whole genome shotgun sequencing project. | isolation source: ocean sediment barecode stripped | collected 2017
TCTAGCAGCAGTACTTCATCGAGTTCAAGCTCGTCCTCGTCAAGCCTTAGCAGTTCTAGTTCATCTAGCAGTAGTTCACTAAGTTCAAGTTCTTCAAGTTCAAGTACTTCATCCTCGTCATCGAGTTCATCGTCGAGTGTAAGTTCTAGCAGTTCTAGCTCTTCAAGCAGTATTTCATCAAGTTCTAGCAGTTCTAGCGAGTCATCTTCCTCGTCGAGTTCCAGTTCTGTTAGTTCATCGTCAAGCAGTACTTCATCGAGTTCAAGTAGTTCAAGTGAGTCATCGAGTTCAAGTTCTAGCTCGTCATCAGAAAGTTCATCAAGTTCATCGAGTAGTACTTCTTCAAGTTCGAGTTCTAGCTCTTCTAGTTTATCTTCTAGTTCAAGCTCGTCCTCGTCAAGCGTTAGCAGTTCTAGCTCTAGCAGCAGTACTTCATCGAGTTCAAGCTCGTCCTCGTCAAGCCTTAGCAGTTCTAGTTCATCTAGCAGTAGTTCACTAAGTTCAAGTTCTTCAAGTTCGAGCCTTAGCAGTTCTAGCTCTTCAAGCAGTAGTTCTGTAAGTTCTAGCTCCAGTTCGAGTTCTAGCTCTGAATCAAGTTCTAGCTCCAGCTCGAGTAGTTCACTAAGTTCAAGTTCTTCAAGTTCGAGCCTTAGCAGTTCTAGCTCTTCGAGTAGTACTTCGTCAAGTTCAAGTTCTAGCTCCTCGAGCCTTAGCAGTTCTAGCTCCAGCTCGAGTAGTTCACTAAGTTCAAGTTCTTCAAGTTCGAGTCTGTCATCTTCATCCTCGTCATCTTCAAGTTCATTGAGTTCATCGAGTTCAAGTTCTGTATCGTCGTCGAGTTCAAGTACTTCCTCGTCAAGTTCTAGCAGTTCTAGTTCTACTAGCTCATCCAGTTCTAGCAGTTCGAGTTCTATTAGCTCGTCCAGTTCTAGCTCTTCAAGCAGTACTTCATCATCCTCGTCAAGCTCGAGTTCAAGTACTTCTTCGTCTTCATCATCAGAAAGTTCATCGAGTTCATCGAGTAGCAGTTCTGAATCTAGCTCATCGAGTAGTAGTTCTGTAAGTATATCGAGCTCATCATCCAGTTCTGTAAGTATATCAAGTTCATCATCCAGCTCAGTTAGCTTTTCCAGTTCTAGCTCAAGTTCTGTAAGTATATCAAGTTCTAGCTCTAGTTCTGTAAGTATATCAAGTTCATCATCCAGCTCAGTTAGCTTTTCCAGTTCTAGCTCAAGTTCTGTAAGTATATCAAGCAGCTCAAGTACCAGTTCTAGTAGTATTAGCTTTTCAAGTTCATCAACAAGCTCGTCTAGTTTAAGTATATCTAGTTCATCTGTATCATCTAGTTCTTCATCAATATCCAGTTCATCATCTAGCTTATCGAGTTCGAGTTCCAGTTCTAGTTCGGTAAGTTCTAGTTCTAGTTCATCTTCAAGTTCGCTGAGTTCTAGTTCTAGCAGTTCGAGTGAGTCAAGTTCTAGCTCATCGTCCTCGTCTAGCCTTAGCAGCTCTAGCTCTTCGGTTAGTTCATCATCAAGTTCTAGCTCATTGTCCTCGTCGAGTTCTAGCAGTACTTCTTCAAGTTCAAGTAGTACTTCATCTTCATCTTCCTTAAGTTCACGTAAAGAAGCCGGTGGTGGCGGAGCACCTTATTTAAAGGCAATATTCAGAGAGAAAATTAGCAGTTCTAGCAGTTCCAGTTCGAGTTCTGTAAGTTCGTCTTCATCTTCAAGCTCAAGTAGCTCTAGTTATTCATCCTCGAGTAGTACTTCATCGAGTAGTGTAAGTAGTTCTAGTTCGAGTGCAAGACACGTTGAGATAGAAATTAAAACAATAACCAAGTTCTCTGGAATTATAGTAAAAGAAAAAATTGAAAAGAAACAAGTTATTGAAGTCACAGTAGTTTTCAAGGAAGATGAAGATATTATAAAAGTTAAATCTATAAGTGATGTTGATTCAGCAAAAATTGATATTAACTTGGATTTATTAAATCTTGATATAGATATAAAACATATAAAATCTAAATAAGTATATAAATATTAATGATATTCTGTATTCATTAGGAGAAGTTAAAAAATGAGAATAAAACTAAACGAACGAAAGAAATTAGAGTTCAATATGGACACAGTTGGATGTTCGTGGGAAGACCTTAAAGGGCATTTAAGATTTACTTTTGAAAATATTGAGTATGGTTTTCCAGCAGATTTTAAAGATGGAAAACTTATTGTAGACGTGCCACCATTTGAAAGCGTCATAAGTCAAAGTCTTAATGAGTCAATTTCTAAAAATAAAGAAGTTGTAGTTAAAGGTAGACTTGATGTTGTGGCTAACGAAAACAATTATATGGTACCATGGAAAGGTGATGTAGAGATAGAAGTACCTGTTGCTATTAGAGTAAAAAGTAATAAAAGTTTACAGGATATTATTGAAGCAGCTAAAGATATTAAAGTAACAGATACGAAAATAACCACAATAAGTACTGCTGAAGAAAATCCACAACCATTTAACGTAACTCTGAAAAAGGCAAAAAAGAAAGCAGATAAAAAAGCAAGAGATGTTGCTAGGTCTGAAAAAAGATCACATAAATCAAAACTTGCTAAAATGATGATGGGAGAAGAAAATGGATAACCTATTAGATAGATTAGATAAGTTATTGATTGGTGATGAGTCAGGTGCCACAATGACTGGTAATGTAGCAAAGAATACTGCCAAAGGACATATTGATGTTATTGGTATGACATATAGAAAAAGAAAAAGAAAAAATAAACTTGGCACTGAAACTATAGTACATGAAGAAGGCGAGGAATGTCCAGAAGGCCAGAAGTGGTGACCAGTTAAAAAGAAATGTATTCCGTTGGAAGACACTGGTAAAGGAAAGAATAAAAATGAATAATTTAATTAATAGAATAGATGAACAACTGTCATTAAACGAGGGCAGTGCCAAAAAACAGGCTATGGCAGCAGAAAAAAAATATCACAATGCCATCACAAAAGCAGAAAAGAAAATTATTTCAGACATCTATTCTGCTTTGAAATCCGCTGAAACAACTGATGACTTTGACTATCTTGATACAATGGCTACCGACATGATAGATAACTCTGTTTATCATGATGACTTTGACAAACTTATTACAGATATTCAAGATAAATGGCATAAATTCGGAGTATAAAAATAAAATGAGTCAATATATTGATTTTAATTCAGGTGATGCTTATAAATCAGCGTCGGCTCTATGTAAGAAATGTAGAAAAGCTATGGAAGATGACAGAAAGAACGCCGAGTCTATATGCGTAAAATGCCAAAAGGCACTAACAAAAGAAAAGAGGACAAACATGAGAGAAGGAATAATAAACAGAATAGATAAGTTATTAATAGAGTCAATAGTTGTTGGTGGTAGTTATATTGCTGGAACTACAATTAATATTATTGGGTCTGGTCAAACTCGAGCACATGGTGATTACACCCAGGCAATAACTGCTATGCAGCAAAAAGAACCATATAATAAAAATGCAGTAAAATTTAATAAGATACTGGGTGCTTTTGTACCAAGAGAACAACAACCACCCGTTGATTTAGAGGATGACGAACATGACTATATTGAATAAAATTGACTTAATTATAGAACAAGATAAAATAGTAAGTGAGTCAGGTATTAGAAATATAAGTAATTTAGGAAAAGAATATAAGACAGCAGAAATATACTTTCATAAAGACCTTGATGGGGTTACTTCTGCAATAGGTATGAAAACTTACTTGAAAAGATATGGAATTAAAACTGTTGCTGCTCATCCTATTCAGTATGGTGGTGAAGAGTATGCAGTGCCAAAACCAAAAAATAAAACACTTGCAGTTATGGTTGACTTTGCACATGGTAAACCAACTATGAATATTCATACTGACCACCATGAAGGACAAGTTGGTGTAGAAAAAGGAACAAGTACATCTTTTAAACATACACCATCTAATTTAGCTCATATATCACAAACTCTTTCACCAAATGATTTATTCCCACCTGCAGATGTAAAAGTTATTAGTACTGTTGACTCAGCAGATTTTGCTAGAAATAATATGACACCAGATGATGTAATGAGAGCGGTATTTAGAATTGATGTAAAGAAAGGCGCTAAAGTAAATAGAGATATGATGGGATATGCAACTAACTCATTAACATTGGCTTATAAAAATAAGCCTGGATTTTTAAGTGATCTTGTTATGAGTTCAGAGCCTTCATTATTATCAATGTATAATGTCATAAAGAAACTTGCTGTAAAGAATGGATATAAAACACCAGAAGATGTTGAAGCTGGTAAGTTTGACTATGTTAAACAACAAAAAGGTAAGTCAATGGGCAAGGGAAAAGTATCTGATGTTAAAGGACTAAAGAGCGGTGCTCAAGTTATAGTTGGTAATACTATAGTTCAATATGGTGGTGGGGGAATGTTCAAAGGTTATGATAGATATACTCCATTTAAAAATAATCCAGATGCACAATATTTAATAATTGCTTGGCCAATGGGTTTACTTCAAATAACAAAAAATCCATTTATTGGTAGAGATAATCCTTATCATTTAGGTAACATAGCACAAAAAGATGTACTCGGTAAATTTAAGAGTAAACTACAGGGCAAAAAGATTAACATGGAATCAGCAAAGAGAATGTTTGAAATGGACATTCAAAAGAAAAAAATAGAAAATGCTATGGGATTTACTTGGAAAGATATGATGGCTTTATATGAAAAGAATTTGGGTGGTCTTGGAAAAGATAAAAGTAAATATAGAGATATGCAGCAAGATATTATGAACAAGCCTTACAAGTTCTTATCAAAAAAACAAAAAGATATTTTAAGGAAGATTGAAATTTCTCTTTGGGACTTGATACAAGCTGGGTCTGGTGGTCATAAAGATATTACTAATATTTCAGGATTGAATTTCTGGGGTAAGGGGTATGTAGATGACTTGCTTAAACCTATGTTGGCGGCTGCTGCGAATGCCATGAAAGACAAGGAGTTAGTGGAGAGATAAAATGAAATTATTAGATAGAATAGATAAACTTATAATAGAAGCTAAAAAAATTAAAATGTCAAAGGAATATCCACATCTACCGGAGAAAGGCAGAGAAGATGAATTTAGGCTTTTAAATATGATTAAAACTCTTGGAAGTCAAGCTAAAACTAGGAAAGCTTTACAAAAAAGAATATAGGCATAAGCAGTGGGCGTAGTGGTATAGAAGATAAATATGATGAAGCTATGAAGATCAAGAAATCATTTCAAAAAACAGGTAAGATAACTCCAAAACAAAAAAAATTCATTGATGAGTATATGAGAAACCCAAGGGACCCGTATTAAAATGGAACTTCTTGATAAAATAGATAAACTGACAGTTGAAAGTACTTATGGAAAACAGAAGTCAAAAGACTGGTTTAAGTTTAGAGGTCTTATAGTTGGAACTCAAACCAAGAAAGAATTGTCAAATTTAATGAAAAAGATGGAGAAGTCTTTTAAAAAATCTAGTGGTGGATTGACACAATTTGAATTAGCAGATATGGTAAGTCAATCTATTGAAAAGATGGGAGTATTATGACAACATTTCAAAAATACAAAAAGATAATAATAAGCGCTGCTAGTTTAATTACCACAACTTTTGTTATACTTGGTGGACTGTGGGCATTTGAAAATCACTATGCGACAAATAAAAAAGTTGATACGGAAATTGAAAGAGTTGAAATTCAAGTTGCTGGTGCTCTTCAAAATCAACAAATACAAAATAATTATAAATTTTATCAATTTATGTATGATAAATTAACTCAAGATATGTTTGAAATAAGGAGACAGTTAAGAAGATTTCCAGAAGATCAAGAGTTACGTCAAGATTATCAAGACGTTAAACGAGAAAGGAATGATGTTAAACGAAAAATGGATCGACTAATGGAGAAAATACAATGAGTAAAGACATAAATGAAAAAATACAAAAAGCATATGAGGATATGGTTTTAACAGAGCAGAAGTTTGAGTGTGAGTGTGGTAATACTATGAAGAGTGATTGGAAAGACAAAGCAAAATGCTCTAAGTGTGGCGCAGAAATGAAAGTAAAAGGACACTAAAAAATGAAGTTCTTCGAAAAGTTAATGATAGAGGAGTACTTAAACGAGGCTCCAATAGGATCAAAGGGTTGGACTCAAGCGTCTATTGAAAAATTTGGAAAGACTATTGGTAAAGACGCAGAAGAAAAGGGATTCTTTGCTGCTTGTGTAAAACGAATGGAAGGCAAAAAAGGATTTGATAAAGATAAAGCACAAGGATTTTGTGCTTCTATTAAAGATGCGTCCTTTGGTTCTCCTATGTGGAGAGGTAAGGGTAAAAAGAAAAAAGAGGCACAAGCTGATACAAAAAAGAGTAAATTTAAAAAACAATTACCAAAGGGGAAAAAGTAATGAACGGTGAAGAAAGTAAAAAATATATTAAGAATATCAATGATTCATATAAAAAGATTATCCAAGATGAGTTGGATGAATCTAAGAAGAAAAAGGATTTAAAAGAGTCAAAAGAAAAGAAGTAGTGAAAGACGACACCTTAAACATATATGACTTTCTTGAAAAGGATAAAAAGACTTGGAAGAAAAGTTTTAAGTATGGTGGTTATACTATCACAAGAGATATTAAAACTGGTAATTATACTGTAAAACATAAGAGTGAACGTACCAGAAAAGTTATCGGTCCGGAGCTGGTTATACATATGATAAAACAAGATACAATTATGAAGTACTTATCCGAATCTACTTGGACTGGAATGGGAGACGAACCAGGAGTTAGTTATCCAGATGATGGTTCTGGTATTGCGGGTGATGACGACCGTCCACCTGGAAATATAATTTTAGGTCCCAGGTTTGTGAGAAAGGATTATTTCAATAAGTTAACTCAATATCAAACTATTTGGGATTATGATGGCAAGGAAGATTTCAAGTGGGATTATTTTGAAAATTTATCCGGACAAGATGACTTCAATAACTACTCTGATACTCTGAAAAGTATGGAGAAGTTATTTCCAGAAGACACTTGGAAAGACACTTGGAAGAAAATGAGAAACGTTCCAGATAAAGAAGTAGTAAGGAGATTTGATATTGCTGGTCAACCATGGCGTAGTAAAGATGACCAACTAGGTGATCATCCAGATGATCAAATGGGTGGCACCAAAACAGCAGAAGTGCCAAAGGAGCTAGACGTGCAAGAATCATTAAATTTAACAGATAGAATTGATAAACTTTTGATTGATGGAAGTAAGATATTGACCGAGTCAAAAGTAGCCAAGACGATTTTAAAACAAATAAATGCGATAGATAGATTTGCTCTTCCGTCATGGGATGCAAAGAATTATGTATCAAGTAATGATAGTATTCAGTTTGATGTTAGAGGATCAAAGTTCCGTGGTAGAGTCATTATAACTTATGACAAAAGATCAGATACTTATATAATAGAATTAGGACAAGTTAGAGGAATGGATTGGAAGCAGAAGTATATGGTGAAAAGTATATTTGCACAGGATTTAGTCAATGTTCTCGACCAACAAGTCGGATAATAAAGGAACTAAGTGTGATAATTGCGGAGAGTATTCTTTCGTGATTTATATATGTAGTGATTATAGGAAGATATGTGATAAATGCAAAGACGAGGAGAGAAAATGTAATGCCAAAGTTTAAAGATTTTGTAGAAACAACTTATACTGTTCCGATGATAAAACGTGAGAAGTATAGGAAAATAAATCCTAAAACAAATAGAGAAAAGAACTTCAAGAAGATAAGACAGTTGGTGACTAAGGTAGCACCAGAAGATAGAAGCTTTAAAAATATACCTAAGTACTCAACTGGGAAAAATAAAGTAACACCTCAAGCCTGGTTGGAAATTAAAGGTGAAAAAACCCATCCAGATCATTCTGTAGCAAGTATTGGAAAATCGGCTGCTGATGGTAAGTGGTATGGTTGGAGTCATAGAGCAATATATGGATTCAAATCTGGTGATGAAGTAAAAGGTGATAGTATGGGTAAGAAGGTTGATTATCCAAAATATACACAATCAGATGTTGATGCTGCTAAATCCGCTGCCTCTAAGAGTGGAGAGGCGACTGTTATAATCCCAACTATTGGTGAACTTGATTTTGATAATGGAAAATATGAATCTGACTTCACTATAAAAGATGATGCTCATGCCAGAGAAGTAGCAATAAGATTTGCGGAGAATGTTTCATAATGAAATTTTTAAGGAGACGTCGTCTGGAATTGTAAAGGTTGATTTTGGTGGAATGTAATATTTGCCTCTTTGTTATACTCATACATTTCTAAAGTAGCCCACCACTTTAATATTTCATCCATATATTTTTTAGCATCTGATTTACTAGCCCTTTTAGATAAGTACTTATGGAAAGTTTCTGTTAGGTCCCCATCGCTTTTATCGTAGTATTCCCTAAATATTTGACAACCCATATTAACATTTATATCAATATGATATAACTCTTCTAAAGTTATTCCTTCCATTTTTTTCGGATGCCACTTTGCAAATATCTGCATTAACCCTCTTGCAATAATTTTACCTTCTTTACTTCTACTTTTAGCAAGTGGATCAAGATTACTTTCTTTTCTCATAATAGCAATTATCAATTTCTTAGGTAGACCAAACTTTTCATGTGCTTTATTAACTTCATTTGCTATTACGGTTGATGTATCTTTGCTTAGTCTTCCGTTAAGATGCTGTATAAGTTTCCATGTTGGAACGGCATCTTTTTTCTCAATATATCTAATAACTTCCCTTGTTCCTGGTTCTGCTGTAGGAGGCATATTATTTTCAATTACTTCTTGTATATGTTTAGGACTATGGAAGTACATAGCAGTAGCCCATAGAGAAATTAATGATACTATGAATAAAAGTGCTGAAAATTGAAATCCCTTTTTGTAAAATTCTTGCCATTTTGGTGAGTACTTTGATATATACATCATTAGTCATCCCCTTCAAATCGTTCTTCTGCTCTGCCTTGTTCAAGTCCTGTCTGATGTCCTCCTTCATATCCTTCTAACTTACCTACATCATATCCCTCGTCATATCCCTCGTTCTTACCATCGTCATATCCTTCACCATATGCTTGTTCTGAGGATTCTTCAAGTGCTTCTTCTCGTCCTTGTGTATAACCTTCTCCATGTCCATCTGAACGTCCTTCTATCCAACCTTCATCGTAGGCTCTTTCATATATTTCATCCTCGTCATGTTCTGAGTCATGTTCTGAGTTATTTTCTTCAAGTGATTTAGCATATCCACTTGACTCACCATTATCTTCACCAAGATAATACGCTTCTTCAATTAAGTCAAGCATGAAGTTCTTTTGGTTATCATTAATAGAGATCATTCCTTGTAAGTGGTCTTTCATATCATCAATGCTACTGTAGTTAAGAATCTTCATTTTTTCAGTTTCTCTTAACTCATCAACATAATTCTTGGATTCTTTAAGACCTAACCCAGTTAGTTCTCTATGTAATTTAATTGCTTGAATATACTCTCCAGCCTTTACTAAATCTAAAACGTTATTCATAATTTCTCCTAATTAAAAAATAAATTTAACTTTGCTTTTGTATCTCCTCTTATTAAGTACTCTTTAACCATTGGTTTTAAAAGAGTTTCAATTTTCTTAATAAAGAACTTATCAATCATAGTATCAGCATCGAACTGAAGTAATGCATCAAATTCATCCGGCCATTGTTGAAACGTAATTGTTTCAACATTAAATGGGTTCTTTTTAACATAAGCAACCTTTGACTTTATGCCCTCATGGATGTCCTCATATTTGTGTTCAATGTCTAATAATTTCAATAACATTCTGTAATTATAAACGCCTTTTACATGCCATGGTGTACCTTTTATTGGTTTTCCTGTGCCGAGATACTTTTTAATATTGTTGATTCCTATATTGGCGGCTAACTCTCCAGGTGTTAGACTTCTTAACTCTTTTTTATATTTCTTAATCATCACAGTAATCTGATCTTCTGGCTCCTGCCTCATAATCATTTCCATAATATGTCTTAATCTTGGTCTAACAGCTTGAGCACTATCTGATCTAATAATTTCAAGACCAGTAACAGAAATTTCATTACATGGCGTTCCTTCTTCATTTACCATCCAGTATGCGTATTTCTTTTTCTTTATGAATAAAGCAGTTCTAGCAATAATTTCTTGTTTAAATTCTATTTTGAAATCAGTTACTTGTGAGTTAAAATCCATCAACTGAGTCTCTTCATATATTCTCATATTGACATGTGGTTCTAACTCATTTTTTGAGAAGTCAATTATGCTTTCTATTTTCTCTTCACCGCTTTTTGATTCCCAATTTTTATCTACTCTTGAAAAGTACTCACCCAGTCTAACGAATAGTGAGTCAGTATCTATATAAGCGACCATGTCCAATGGCATACCGTCAATTTTAAGATTACTGAAGTACTCATTAACAAATTTCTCACCTTGTTTAATTGAATGTCTACCACAAGAAGTAATTGCTTCTGCAATATTTGTATTGAAATATCTGGAGTAAGGAACGGCTAAAATTCCAAATACAGCATTTAACCAAATTTTCAAAGCCCATTGTAGTGAAAATAATTCTTGTGCTTTTTCAAGTAGTTGTTCCTTTTCTTTACCATCTGGCAATGTTGCTGCTTTATCTCTCATTGCTCTCATTTTGTCTTTAACATCTTTTCTCTTCAAGAAAACATTTTTCTCAACTTGTGCGATAACTCCTGTTTCAGAAGTTGTGAATACTGAACCACATGGAGCAATTGCTAGCAATCCTTTTTTGACTGCCATATTAAACTTCTCTAAATTTAATCCGTCAAATGATACGATACCTTTTTCTTCTTTATACATATCAAATCTTGGAAATTCTCTATTTTTAGTATAGTATATAATATCTTGTTCTCTTATGCCAAGTATTCTACCATAATAAGTTTCACTACTCATGTTTAAAGTTATTATCTTAAATGGATAGGATGATATAATATCAATATCAATTACCCATTCGTGAAGTCCGGTAATTGGTTCTTTTACATAAGCGGCTTCGAATGTTTCTTGTGAACCACCAGCTAAATGTGGAGCACATAAGTTATTTCTCCTAAAGTGAGTTAATAATGCTCCCTCAATTAATTGAGTCATAGCATTATAGTACTTTGCTGGGGCCTTTGATAGCAATGATAGTGATTGAATAAGTTTAATATATCCTAACTTATTTTCTAACTCATCTACTCTTATACAGTCAATTGCATTGTATTCAGTAAATGAATCCCAATCATTAACATACCAATCTTGAAAACTATTAAACTTATTTTCAAGTTTACCAACACCAAGTTCATTTTCACATACATATTGAAGAGTGTAGTTTTCAAGATTTTTGCTAGTATACCATCTATATACATTGTAGTAATCAAGAATACATACACCAGCAATGTCTATGTTTATCTCTTCACTGTTTTGTTGTTTCCATGTTTTGACTATACCAATAGGTGACATTAAGTTATGTAATGAATCACCCATAAATAATTTCTTAGACCTATTGATAAGGTATGGTAAGTCAAATTTCCATATATTCCAACCACTTAGAACATCACAAGGATATTTGTGCATATAAGTAAAGAGTTTACGAAGTAAGTCTCGTTCTGTTTCACAATATACAAATATTATATCCTTCATACTTCCTGTATAGTGCTTTGTGCCAAATGTTATTGTTTTTTGAGTTTTATTATTTGTTAATGAAACAAGTACTACCTGGTCTTTTGGGTCCAGTGCATCAGGAAACCCCTTTTCTACCATTACTTCAATATCAATATAATAAACTAAAAGATTTGGTACTGGCATTTCATCATCTGGAATATCATAGTATCTTTCAGATAAGAACTGCACATCTGGTCTTGTTTTGTTCTCATATATATTTGAGTGATCTTTTTGAAATTTATAGTATTCAAAATAATTTCTAAATTCTTTTTTTATTACTGGTGTTCCATAAATTGTGTTTGCTTCTTCTGGTCGGCCCCTTGCTGGAACGAAAATATATGGAACCCAATCTATTTTTGTGTATAAGTCTTCGCCATCCAATTGTTCCCATAAATGGATAGTTGAGGTTTTTGTGTCATAAAATGTATTCTTAAAAATTTTCTTTTCCTCCCCTAAGTATCTAAATATTTAAAATTTTGTATTGCGTAATCAAGCTTTTCTATTCCTTTTTTTTGGATCATATATACAATAGGCTGGATGGACACTAAAAATTGCTCTTTTATTATATGGATAAATACGTTCAGTTGAGCCATTATATTTTATAATACTAGAATAATGTCCGGTTAATGTACCTCTTGCAAAGTTTCCAAATCCAATTATTTTTTCTGGATCAATTACTTTTATATATTTTCGCATCCATTTTCTACATATATCAACTTGAAGTAAACTTGGCTTGCTATTTTTACTACCATCAGTTGGTCTACAATTAACTGAATTTATAAACAAAAATTCTTCCTTTCTAAAACCAACTCTTGCCATAGATTCACTTAGTATTTCACCGGCTTTACCAACAAATGGTTCATTCTGTAATACTTCTTGTGCTCCTGGTGCCTCACCAACACCAATGTATATGGACATAGGTGTCCAGTATGGTTTTACATGACCTCCAGTATGTAAACTACATTCTGTGCACTTACTTATCATACCATCCAGAAGTTCTAACATTCTCATTTGTTTATTGCTTAGTAATTCCACCTGTTGAACCGAATCCTTTCTCACCTCGAGTAGTTTCACTTAACTCATCTACTTCTTCTATAACACATCTTATTATTGGACTTACTATTCCTTGTGCTATTCTATCACCAATATTAATTTCAAACATGTGCGTTGTATTATTATTGACTACAGGAATTTCAATCTCACCACGATAGTCTTGATCTATTGTGCCTATTCCTATAGCAATGTAGTTTGGGTATTCTTTTGATAAACCACTTCTTTGTCTTATAGTAAGCTCTGATCCTTTTGGTATTTCAACTGCCAGACCTGTTGTAACAGTTCCTGTTCCTCCAACTGCAAGAGTAAAAGATATAGTTGAATAAATATCAAATCCTACTGCGCCATCAGTCATATATTTTGGTATAACTGCGTTATCATCCAACTTTTTGAATTTTATAGTGTTAAATTCATCACCTCTTCTTATTTTACAATACTCACAAAACTCATAATTATCAAATGACTTATGATACTTAGTACTTTTCCATTTATGTTTCGAGCAATTCATCTTCCTTATAGTACTCCTTATAAACACATTCACGTATTTCTTGAACGTCTTCTTTTAATTTTACCAATCTATTAATAATCCCTTTGCTAACGTTATCTTCTTCTATTAGTTCGGTAAGTTCTGGTGATATTTCATATAAAATATCACCAATATCATCAATCACTTCTGTAATCATTTCTTTATCCATTTATCTATTTCTCCTTCCTCTTGTTCTATTTGCTTCTTCTCTGTGGTTTGGTGTTGGTGCTATATCTCTACTATCACCAGAAGTTGTGGCATCTTGTTGCCATAACTCCAACTCTGTTGAGTCATACATTTTAAGACTTCTTGAGTCATAATATAATCTATCTACTTCACCTACTCTACCACCAAGTCTATTTTTAACTATCTTATATAAAAGTTCATTTTGATAAACCATTGCATCATCATCCGTTCCCATAATTGCCATAAAATCTGCTGTGGCTGGAAGACCCAAACTTTCTGCAATATAAGTGAAGTCAAGTTCCTCAAACCCTACAAATGATCCCTCTCTGTTTAATTGACTTACCGAAACAACTGGAATTTCGAATGCAAATGATAATGCTCTCAATTCCTCGGCTATTCTTTTTACTGCTGAATACATATTTCTCTCAACCTTATAAGCCGTTTTCATAAGGTTGATATAGTCAACATAAATTATTGATGGTATTATTCCCCTTATCAATAACTCACGAAGATAAATTGTAAAATCTAATACAGAAGCGTCACCAGTTGGAAATTGTTTTATCAGTAATGATCCTCTTCCTTCTTGTGCTTTTACTTCTGCTAGTTTTCTTGTTAATCTATTCTTAAAAGTATTTGAAACATATATTCTGTTTATATCAAGTCCGGTGTATATCGAGTCAAACCTCTGCGCAAAAGCATCTTGTGCCATTTCTAAAGTCATGAGTACTACATTGTGTCCATGTAGTACTTGTCTCGCCGCAAAGTTGGCCATGGTATTCGATTTGAACCCATGAATCCTAGCTGTCAACACTGACAAAGTAAATGGCGGAAACCCACCATTTAAGTACTCATCAAACTGTGGATAATAGGTTGGTATCTTTATATCAGATGCCGTAAAAATTCTTGTTAACCTATCACCAAGATCACCAAAGTAATCAAGACCTAAGTCAATCTTAATATCTTTGGTTAGAGCGTTTTCTATTTTTTGTCGTATCTCCGGACGTCTTTCTTTATCTTCAACAATATCAACTGATTCTATTATAGCATTTTTAACAGCTTGTTCTTTTAAGAAGTCATTTGTTTGGTCAACTAGATGGTTATAATTTCTAGCTATATCATAATCAATTGTGTCAATATCATCAAATATTTCTTTAATATCATTTTGTTCAAACTCATCTGGTAAGGAGTTAATTACTGTTTCTCTTTGTGGGATTTCACTATACTCACTTACATAATCCCTACAAAATTTAAAAATATGACTGATTGATGAATCATCGAAATAACCTGGTTCGAAAACACTTGTAACCAAGACAAGAAAATTCTTATCAGTCATCATACCTTTAATGATTAACTTCTCCAGAAAATCACTATCTAATCTCTCCAATACTCCCCCGTTAAATTCCTTTCTATTCTATTTTTTTAAATGCTTTACAGCTATATAGTTTTACATTTTCTGATTGCTTACATGTCCATACGCACTGAGCACATAAAAAGTTAAATTCTTTATATGTTTCTACTTTACTTTGATTTACAATAAATAACTTCTCAATTCCCTGTCCAACTTTTTGTGCAATTTTGCTCTTATCTGTATAAGCATATATTTTTATACTTTTAAGCAGAGTTCGTAGAATTTTGTTATCATCATCCTTGACTCCTTTTTGCCATAAGAATTGCTTTGCAGTAACATGGTTCATCGGTGCTAACACATCATCCGATTTAGTTATGCGCTTTAGTATCTTGAAGTCGAATCCATCTATTCCTCCCTCGTACCAGTATCCACCTTTACATATTACTGCATCCGCGCTCAATTTCATATCATTTTTTCCTCTCCATTCTTTTTCTATATTATACACTAAATACAGCGAAAAGTAAATATATGGATTTACATATTATATTTAATCCGATATAATTACTCATGGAGGAATTTGGCGTGACAGAGGAAGAAAAAATTGTAAAAGACCTACTTGAAGAACATCCAATATATGAATTGGTGAGATTTTCAGATTTAAATTTAACTGAAAGGCTAGAAGAAAATCCATTTATGATTGTTAAATATAAAGAGTTATATTATAAAGAACTTGCAGTGATGGAAGAATTGGAAGTAAAGTATGAAAAGCTGGTTGGTATTAGGTATAAATTTTATAGGTTTGAGGATGATGAGTCGTGGACTAAACCAGAAATAGAGAAGTACTGTATACCATCTGATATAAAAATAATTCAAATGAAAGGAATCATGGCTAAGCAAAAAGCAAGAGTAAGATTTTTTGAAATTGCATGGAAAGCATTCGATCAAATGGGATGGAGAATGAAGTCATTTATAGATACAATGAGGATAGGGATATGAGTAAATGGTTAGAAGGTGATAGATTTCAAAACGTGTCTGGTATGATTGAGTCATTGTGTGTAAAATATGACTTACCAGTGCCGATATTTTTCGGTAATTGTGATGGTGATTTATGTGATTATACTAATTATGGAGTAATTAGATTATTTGTAAAGGGTGATTTGGATTACTCATATGAGTATCATGCTAAACATGTATTTACTCACTATCTTTGTAATCTCGAACAAACAGAAATTAGTGATAAAGTTGTGGATATTATTATAAACGGAGTACAATGGAGTTAGTAAATATTAGTCAGCAGAATCCAATGCTGATAAAAATAAACACAGAAGATGTTGATTATATTGATGATATGAGGGAGCACTTCACAGAGTATGTTGAGGGATTTCAATATATGCCACAGTATAGAAGTGGTGGTTGGAACGGCAAAACTTGTATGATGCATAAGTTCAATACCTTACCTTATGGATTGTTATTTGAACTGATGAAAGCACATAAGAAGTACTTTCCAAGACATGAGTTAACTGTTGATCCTGAAGTAAAAGCAATATTCAGAGGACCAACGTTCATACCAAGATATAACCTATCACTATACCCACGCAATTATCAGAAAGAAAGTATACGAGCCTGTCTTAACTATACAAAAGGAATAATAAGATCAGCCACTGCTTCTGGTAAGTCATTAGTAATTTCTTATATAGTCAAAACTTTATTAGAAAGAAAAAAATCTGGCGTAGAAAACGCAATAATTATTGTACCTACGATTAGTTTAGTTGAACAATTTTATGGTGATATGATAGAGTATGGTATACCAGAGGATTTTATAGGTAGAGTACATGGTAAGTCAAAGCAATGGGATTATCCAATAACTATATCAACTTGGCAGACGCTTAGAAATAACCATGATAAGTTGATGAACTATAATTGTGTGATTGTGGATGAAGTGCACCAATCAAAAGCCTTTGAGTTAAAAAAGATTTTAGTGAAATCAATTAGAGCAAGGTATAGGTTAGGGTTCACCGGAACACTTCACTCAGGAGTACTTGATAATTGGAATACTAAGTCATATCTTGGTCCTGTATTGAAAGAGTATCCATCAGGATTATTGGCAGATAAAGGTTTTATAAGTAAGTGTAATGTTAATGTGTTGAACTTAGAATATAAAGGAGAACGACACGAAGGTACTTATGACGAAGTTAAAGATGAAGTTTTTACAAACGAGTTTAGATTATCTATTATTAATAAGTTGGTTGATAGTCTTGACCACAATACATTATTGTTGGTTGGTAAAGTGGAGAAGGAGGGTGATTATCTAAAAGATAATTTAAATACTAATAAAGAAGTAGTGTTCTTGTCAGGTAGGGATTCTGTTGAGTTAAGAGAAGAGTGGAGAGGAAAAATGGCAGACCGTAAAGATGTAGCACTTATAGCTACTTATGGTATTTTTCAACAGGGGATTAATATTCCAAACTTGAAGTATATTATTTTGGCTTCACCATTTAAATCTAAGATTAGAGTACTGCAGTCAATAGGTAGAGCATTAAGAAGTCATGCAGACAAAGAAAACGGAGCCTATATATTTGACTTACATGACCATACAACTTTCTTTGAAAAACATGGCGATATAAGATATAGATATTATGACTCTGAAAAATTTCATATTTCTGAGTACTTATTTGAAGAGGGTGATACTATTGATATTGATAAGATAGAGGTTACTTAAAGCTGGTTGGTAATTGGTATCCTTTTTTAGCTTTTTTTGATAATTTTGAATACTTTGGATGTAACGCCATCATCCCCAATCCAGATACCTTCCAGTCTATTAATTTATATGGGTCTCCTTTATCCAGTCTTACTTGTCCACCTTTTCTCCAATCTGGGTCTCTATAAAATGGAAGTCCTTTTTGCTTAGGATTAAATTTCATTGGCTTGCCTTCTAATACATATTTTATAATATCATCCTTAAAATGCGAATCAACTAAGTAATAACTCTTACACCTGAACATAATCTCTACTTTCTTTTTTATAGCTAATCCTAAATTAGAGGTTTTATAACCTTTTACCATTTGATCTAAACTATATTCTCCTTGATCTTTTGCATCTACTTGTTTTTGATCTATAAAATCTTCCAGTGTCATATCAGGATTCCACCCTAATTCCATTTCAATCCTTTCAAGATCATCTTCATCATAATCTATTCCTTCGGCTTCTGCTGCGGCAATTGTGGCATCTGCTTTATCTGCTTCTCCAGTGTCGCCTCCTAAGTAGTACCATGTTCCTTCGGCATCTTCTCCATATGTATTTTCATACTCATCTTCCCATATAGAACCGTCCCCTTCGACAAATGCATCATAGATTTCTGTATCTCCATCTATATCAGAAAATAGGTCACTAATACCTGGATTGTATAAGTATTCATATTTTCCTACTGGAAAAAATATATAACCATCACCATAAGTTTCCGCTGATGCTTTTTGTGATGTAACAAATACACCCTCGCTCCTTGCCATCCATCCAAATTTCTGTTTAAATCTTTCATCAAGTTCATCATGTATTTCTACTTCCATATCTTTTGGAGAACGATCTTGTCTTGGAGATACTTGTAATATTGTTCTTGTGCTGACTTTTTTGGTTCCTCTCCACAGTATTTTATTTTCTCCAGACTTTTTTAACTCTTTAATAAACGGAGCGCAGTTCTTGTATAAAGATTGAACAACACCATATAGTTTTAATTCATATTTTGAAGACTCTTCTATGTACTCGGTAAATTTCATTTTACCATCACTGTAAATACGCCCGGTTTTGATTGAAATTTATACCCACCAAGGGAGTCTGCTATGTCCACAAGAGTGGTGACAAGTTCAAAATCATCCTTGTCGTAAATAAATTTGACTCCATTATTGGTAGGCTCCACCTTAAATAATTCACCACTTTGCATCTTATGGGCGGTTTTAGATTTAGGTGGACTTTTCATAAATCCAATTATAGCTCTTTTATCTTTACTATGTAGTCTTTCTTCTTTTAAGTAGTTATTAAGTTTCATTATATCCTCTTAAATTTGTATGTCTAACCAGTCCCAGAAACTAATTTCTGGCATATCTTCTGGATTTTTTTCTGCTCTGAAGATAGCATCGTTTATTTGATCTTGTGTAAAAAGTGCGTTGACCAAATGTCCATCTTCTGTTACTACTTGAACTGGGTAATAGTACTTATTACTACCAAATTTTCTATCTTTATTTTCTACTAACTCATCTATTCTTATTACAGATTCCATATTACTCCCCCTCTACAGTTATTACAAATTGTTTGGCTGGATTAACCGAAACATTTGCTCTTTTCATAAAATTACGATCTATTAATATTGGTGTCCTGTCTGATCTATCATCTAAAGTAAAACCTACTTCTTTATATAATACACCATCAAAGAACATATCTAGTTCTATTTCTGGTCTTTTTTCAGTATAATTTTTAGCTCCACCAACTTCTACTTCCTCTATGTCTTTTAATTCATTCTCAAACTTTTTACCATGTGATGTCCAAGTAACCATTTTCTTCTTCTTCTTATTAATTTCATATTTATCAGCGTGCATTACAGAAAGAAGTCCATTTCCTGTATCAAATTTAGCTACAAGGTCTAAGCCATTAACTTTAACCATTTCTTTATATCCAATTTCTTTGGATACTTTATCCCAGTTATCCTTATCACTTGCCCATTCTAGTACTTTACCGACTATATTTTCCTTGGTTGCTTTTTCTATGCCTTCGGTTCCAGGTGAACTATTTACTTCTATTACTAATGGTTCTTTACCGCTAAGGATATAGTCAACTCCACTCCATGACGCGCCAACAGCTTTTGAAGCTTTGATACATACTTCTATTTCAATATCTGATAATTTATGTTTGGTTATTTTACCACCTTGTGAGTAGTTACTTCTAAAGTCATCTTTTATTACATATCTTCTCATTGCTGCAATAACTTCATTACCTAAAACATGAACTCTTACATCATAATCTGTTGGTATATATTCTTGAATAATAAGTTCTTCGTCTTCACTTACTTTCCATATAAGCTGGAGCATTGACTTCATTGACTTCATTGACTCAACAAACATAACTCCAACGCCTTTAGAACCAGAAATTGTTTTTATTATGTATGGAAAATTACCACCAATTTGCTCTACTGCATCGTCTATTCCTTCTTCTCCCTGTATGAGTACTGTTTTTGGTGAGGCAACGCCTGCGTCGGCAAGTCTTAATATTGTTCGGTACTTATCAGAGCAAACCTCTATGGTTTCTCTACAATTTATACAAAAGATATTTCCCCTTTCTAATTGTGAAATTATATTACGTGAGTTAAATTTTGCCATAACAGAACCTCTGTTTATAGCAACAGTTTTATTTGGTAGAACTGGAAAACCAGTGGGGTCTTCTAAGTTATAGGCAGTATAATTTCCATCATCGTCCAACTCTAACCTTGCTGATTCTGAAAACATTATATAATTTGGTATTCTTTTTTTTGTACATTCATCAGCAAGTCGTTCTGCAGTTTGGTAAAGACCGTCTGGATTTTCATCAGCTTTGCTAGTAAGTATTAAAACGTTGAAGTCAAATGTTTTATCTGACGTTTCACTAAGCGCTTTTATTTTTTTGAATTGATCGGCTGGTCCTAATCCTTCAAATATGAAGTCATTGAATTTATTCATTTTTTCTTTTTCTTGTCTAATGATTTTAATTTATCATCTAATATCTTTTTAATTTTGTCTCTTTCTTTATCACTCATATCCATTTGATGAAATAACTCTTTATACCTTTTGGCTTGACCCATAGATACAGCACCTTTAATAGCTTTGATGAATTTATCTTCCTTTCCTTCTTCTAAGTACTCTTTAAATTTCATTGTACGCTCCTCACTTGTGACCTCATAGCTCCCCATTTTTTATCAAAATAATCTTGAACAAAAATAAGAGTATCGTTATCTAATTCTTGTGAAGCAGAAGTAATAAGTGCTACTGCTTGCATCATATCTTCGGTGTCCTTAGATAAGTCAATAGCTCTAATAAGGTCACCTCTTAGCTCCTCTTGTGTTTTCTTCTCTATAAATTCTCTTAATCTCATGCTAAACTCATTATATAATTATCAATTACTTCTTTATCTTTTACGTCATTGTCCATGATCCACTCAGTTGTTTTTCTAATTATATCACCAACTTTCTTTCCTTGTGGTAGACCAGTTATTTTCATAACATGGTTACCATCAACAAGCTTTATTCTTTTTACTACTTCTTTTGTTCCATATTTCTCTTTAATTTTAATTGCTTTATCAACTATCTTTTCAAATTCACCAGAGTGCATAAAAGTTTTACCACGAGAAAACTCATCGGCTTTACCCACAGCTACAAGTACTTCCCAATTTTCATCTGACACCAGCTTGGCTATTTTAGATGGTTTCATATCAAGTATTTGATGAAATTTCATGTGGTTACCAACACCAAATATGAGAGCATCACGTTCTTTATTACTCATTTTAAGTCTATCAGCAATTGCATTGACTAACCGAACGCTTTTTCTTGCATGTCTATAATATGTTGGTGTTCCAGCACCTGGCTTCGGTGCAAACGTGACTCCTTTACCAACATCATGTAGTAAAATAGCTAGGTTTTTAATTGGGTCCGCTGTTTTACTTTGTTTCAATGCAGCCATTACATGACTGTATACTGTACCACCCTCACCTCTTGTTTCTGGGTGATGATGTAAGTTTTCTCTAAACCATTTTAAATTCATTACTTCTGGTAAGATAATTCTAAGTATTTTTAAGTCTCCAAGTATCTGAATATATTGAGCAAACTTTTCACCACTCTGGGCGGCTGACTTCATTAACTCATCTTTAACTCTTTCTGGTGCAAGACTTAGTATATTAGGTGAAAGTTTCTTAGCAGCTTTCTTTGTTTCTGGATCAATTTCAAATCCAAGTCTTGAAGAAAATCTTGCAAGGCGCATCATTCGTAAGTAGTCCTCACCAAACCTTTTTAAGGGGTCTCCCACGGTGCGGAGCACTTTGTTCTTAATATCTCGTTTGCCATCGAAGTAGTCAATGATCTCTCCTTTCGCATTAACTCCCATTGCATTAATTGTAAAATCTCTGCGACCAGCATCATCTTCAAAGCTTCCTTGGATTTTGACTGACTCCGGTCTTCGTCCATCAATGTATTTTCCATCAGTTCTAAACTGGGCGACTTCAAAATCATTACCTCCCTCCTTTACAACTAATATACCAAAATCTTTTGACTTACCAATATCATAAGTTCTGAACATCTTATCAAGTTCTTTCATTGGCATATTTGTTGCTATATCAATATCTTTTGGTTGTATTCCAAGAGTAATATCACGTACTGGCCCACCAACAATATAAGCTTTATATCCAGCTTTGTTTATTTTTTGGAGTACTTTAACTCCAGCGGCAAGCTCTGGATTTTTACTCACATATGATTGCCAATCTTTTAACATTTCTCTTGCTTCTGATATGTAGTCTAAAAACTTCATATATTTAATTGTTCCAATTGTTTAATTGTATCGCTAGTATTTTTATGTAGAATACCAATTCCGCCTTTACTTCTCCATTGTCTAATATTTCTTTCTGAATCATCTATAAGTATATGGTTTTTATCAGCGTATTTTTGTTTATCAATTCCAATTACTATAAGTGCGTTGCTTGCATAGGATGAGCCAATATTTTTAGTTAACCAATTTCTTTTTCCTTTGATTGATATTGCTCTTGATACTGGATCAACTGGAGTTGCGGACAAAATTGTTACATCATAAGATTTTAGATGATTCCAAAGCTTTTTACCATCGTTTGTCCACTTCATTTGACTCCACCATCTTTCACCCATTTTATTTATTTCGCGATATTTCTCTTTCCCCATTGCTTCCCAACTTGTGAAGTCAGTTAACTTAAATAATTTTCCAACAGAAGCCATAAAATCTACTATAACTCCATCCATATCAAGGAAAATTTTTTTATCTTCTACTTCTATTAAGTATTGTTTTAGTCTCATAATTTTCTTCCAACAAATTTAGCACCTTGTAGTCTTAAATCAAGTAAATCATTTACATTTTCTATTAATTCTTGTCTCACAAGGTATGAGTAATTACAATTAACCATTATTTCTTTTGAGGACACGACAGCCTTTTTTAAATTTTTATTTGTATAGGTTGGAGCTAATTGCTTTTCAAATACTTCCCATGCTTCATCAGTTGCACGTTTCATATATGGATCATCAAACATCATTGGGTCTCCTTCTTTCTGTGTTCTTCGTCTTTCTCCCTTTGCCATATCAAATATTACTTCTACTTTACCATATAAATCCATAACTTTTGGTGACCAAACATACTGAAATTTACCAGCAGGAAATACCATCCAGTCTGACGCGAGTAATGGAAATGGCGTGCCCCAACAGAATAACGCACTACTTCTTGCTCTCCATCCAAATTTACTATTTGCAAACCAATCATCTATTAATATATGGAAGTCAAATGGTGAGTCAAGTGGTTGTCTATCTTTTCTGGTTGTCTTTTTGAATACTGGAGTAGTGTTTACTTTTTTGACTTTTATTGATCCACCACCACCTGGATTTGGTGCATTTTGATGTCTAGTTAAAGTTCCACGTGCACCTTTAATTTCCTTCAGAAATGGTTTGCACTCAACTTGAATTTTCTTAGTATAATAAGCTAAACTTTTATTATCTTCTATTAAATAATTTTGGAATTTCATTTTTTATAAGGCTTAATATCTCCTTCTTTTTTAAGTATTTCCATATAGAATTTATATTTCTTTACAAATTTCTTCCATACTTTACTTTTAGGTGGAAAGAGGTCTCTCATTGTTGCTATATAAACTGAATGTCCTTTTCTTATTGCATCTATTGCAGCTTGTTGTGCATATGGTTCTATTTCTAATGGATTTTTCAAGTACTCTTTCATATTACCAGTATATGTTGATGTTATTCCTTGTACTTCTGGATCAAAAGCCCTACCAGCAGAATTTAAAGCTTGTTGTGAATGTAATATTTCATGCGAGACCAATTCTACAAACTCTCTAAAAAGAGGATTTTTACTATGGCTCATGAAATTTTTCATGCCCCTTTCTTTGGCAAATTTTCTAAAAACCTTTGAAAAATCAGGTAACAATTTAATTAACCACGCATAATCTTTTCCATATTGTCCACCAAATTCTCCACCCGCTAAGTACTTCCTAACGCCTCCTTTTTGTTTTCCCATTTCTAATTTTACAGAAATATCATCAAATCCTTTTCTTAGTAAATTTATTGCTGTTTTATCATCTATATCAAAAAGATTTACTTGTCCCATTATTTGTTGGATTTTACTAAAAGCAATTGTTAGAGCATCAATTGTCATTTTTACAGTTGGTTGTGTGGTTTCTTTTAAATATCCTTTTAATCTCATTTTGTATACCATCCACTGATAGTGTTTTTTATTATATCCATTGGTGTTACATTTGGGTCTAAGTACTTCCAACCATTTTCCTTCATCTTTTCAACTTTTTCTTTCCCGATTGGATTTTGTATTGGTGAGTTATAGAAGTTGCCCATAAACTTAAACGCATTAATAATTACTTCTTCTGTTAATTCTCCCTTATCATTATCTACTTCTATCCAAGTGTCAAATTTACTTCTATAATAATTCTTATGTTTTTGTACATCTGCGTATACACTTTTTATAAATTCTGGTTCTACTTCTCTGCCTGTTTTCTTTTCTCTTTCTTCTGCTCTTTTTAAAGCAGTTTCAAGAGAAGTATTTACAAATATCATTGCTGTATCATATCCCATTGACTCAAGAATACTTTTTCTCCTCATAACAGTAGAAACTATATTAGCTGTTCCATCAATTGCGAGTGGAAGCATTGAGTTAATATATCCAGCTAACTGATTTCTACTAACTACTCTTACTTTATGACTTATTTTTGGCCATTCTGAGTTCCACCATTTTTTGAATATTGGAAATACTTTGTCTGTGTTTACCCAACGTGGGTCTATTGAACCAGACTTTACTTTGGTTAGCACATAACTTTTACCGGCACCTGGATGACCAGCCATAAATACGGCCTTAAAAATTCCTTTATCATTGATACCTTCAACTACCATAAATTTTTCTAATCTACTCATCCCACTCCCTCTTCTTCTAAGTTATCAATCAAATTTTTAAAATGAGCTAATATTTTCATATCATCTGGTGTGGCATCTCTTGAAGTCATATGAGTTTTTAGTGTTTTTAACTCTCGCCTCATATTAACTATATTTTGTTTATGCTGTTGATACATTTGATAATAACCAGTTACTTCTATACCAAAAAGCCCCTGTAATATATGCCTTATGTGTGAAGTTAGACCAAGAGTTGACTTATCTAAAATTAAAAGAAATGCAGTCATTTCTTTTTTGTTTATTCTACCAAGAGACGCTTTCATATCACTGGCAAATCCTTGTTTTGTTTTTTTATCTGTTATATCAGTTGAAGCATAAAGCACTGCTGATCTAAAAAAATCAGCAGTAGTTTTACCAACATCTTTTAAGAAGTCAAATATACTATCTGATCTGTTAACTCTAAGTCCTAATTTTTTAGCAGCTTGTCTAATTTCTTCGAATGTTTTATTTGACATTTCGCTTAACATGACTGCTTCACATATAGTAACATATTCGCCAAGGAAAGTAAAGTATTCTTCTTTTAAGTACTCATCAAATTTCATTTTTTCTTTGCCTTTTTTTGCTTTATCTTCGGCGTCTTTTTGTCCTTTTGGATCATCCTCTTCTGGTTTTTTCTTCTTTGGTGGTCCACCTTCTTCCGGTGGTGCTCCGCCTTCTTCTGGTGGTTGGGCAGCCATAATATCTATTGCTGGAACAACAGGTCCGGCTGGTTCTGTTTCTGTTTCTACATTTTGCCATTTGTCTAATTTATCTTCAAGGTCCTTTAATATTGCTTCATCACCATCTTCTTTCTGCGCACTAATAGCATTTTTAATAAGAGAAATATATTTTTTAACTTCTTCCTTACTATATTTCTCTCCAACTTCTGGCTCTGGAACTTCAAGACCTTTTTTTATGGCGTCTTCCTCGTTTAGGAATCTTGTTAGTCTCATTTCTTACTCCTTTATATTTTATAACATAACTGTTTTAAATACAATTACTTTATTGCTACCTTTTCCGAAATCATCCTGTCCTCTTGTTTCCATGCGGGCAAGTGAAGTCATATTGAAATTATCTTTTGTAGCTCTATTAACTATTTCAAGTAACTTATTAACGTTGTCAGTAGCTGATATAACACTAGTAGTAGACACATCAAATATTACATAAATTCGATCGCCTCTTTTTGCTTCTGTTAGAAAATTAGATAGTTTCATTTACTCCTTTTTATTACCGTCGTTCAATCTTGTTAAGAACTTAGCAATTCGCCTGTCACCAAACCACCACGTGACACATGATACAGTTAGGTAAAGTACTATATCCATGACATGTGTTAGTATTGCCATGGCCGCTGTTGTGTCCATTGCTGACATACCAGAGGCACCAAGTACTTGATATGCTGTATAAGCCAAGAACAATGTAGCACCAGTAAATAACCATGTGATACCTGGTCTTGTGAATGCTTTTAAGAAGTCAACCATACCAAATAAGAATGCTATAAGCACTCCAACTGGTATGGCTATAAATCTTACCCATCCCGTTACCATGAATAGCTTATCTATCCATTTTTGACTGAACATATTTTTGTTACCAAGTTCAATACTCTTTAAGTAAGCCTGAGAATCAGCTAATTCAATAGCTGCTTCTGACTCTACTTGGGTTATTTTTATATTTGCTTCTGTTTCCGCAATCATGGCCTTGGTGTTCTCTTTCACCATAATTACTTCATGTTCATTTTTAAGTTTTTGAAGGTTGTAGGGTGTTTTTGTGTTTGTATTCGGTCGTGTTTCTGCTTTAGTAAGTTTGTATAATATTTAAAACGTTATAATCGCAAATTAAGAAATCAAGTCAAAAGATAACAAAATAGACATAATTAA
>PVMS01143739.1_pt1 | contig 26831 bp, 27 predicted proteins | sample 1853461 | NCBI WGS metagenome assembly PVMS01 (sample SAMN08582032, study PRJNA380276) | Marine sediment metagenome, whole genome shotgun sequencing project. | isolation source: ocean sediment barecode stripped | collected 2017
ACGTGGTATCTTGGAATCAATCATGAATTCGTTCAGCTTCTTGGTTTCCGTCATACCCAGTGGTTGAAAACGGTCTCCCGGCTTTCTGTGGCGGATTTTCAATTCGTTACCGGCCCCATCAAGGTCAAGATAGGCAACAAATTCATCATCTTCTTCTTTTTCCATCGCTGCCGGCTTTATAATTTCAGCCTCTACCAGCCAGCCCGGCAACTCTGTTTTTCCAGGGATACTGATGCGGAATTCGCTACCTATGTCAGGGTATGGACAGGTATTGACATTTTCCACACCCAGCAGATACCGGTCGTATTCAATGGCAAATACAAGACCTCCCGGCAGGTTAATTTGCCTGCCCGCCGGCCTATCCAGCATCGCCAGGATTTCTTCTATATGGCGTGTTTCTATATCTTTCAAATTGCCGATAATCTCCTCAATAACCGCCCTGAATAAACACCTCTTTAAGGCTATCGGTAATTCGTTAAGCCGGTCTTTGTGCAGGATAAACATACCCTCTTTTTCTTTAACTACCGACGGCCAAAGGCGGGCAACTTCTGCATCAAGGAAGGTGACTTCATCGGCAGCAATAGCAGCTGTACGCAGCAGTGCTGCCGCAACGCCGGAATTATAGCTTTTCAGCAAAGGCAGTAACTGCTGCCGTATTCTGTTCCTGAGGGGAGATAGCGATAAATTGGATGTATCCAGCCGGGGCATAAGCTCATTTTCCTTACAGTAATCTACCGTTTGCTGACGGCTTATTTCCAGTAACGGTCTGGCAATGGTAATTTTATTACCATCAAGCAACCACTGGCTGCATGGTTTCAGGCCGATAAGCCCCTTCGTTCCCGTGCCGCGTATTATGTGCATCAACACCGTCTCTACATTGTCATCAAGGGTATGGCCGGTGACTATAAAATCGGCGCTGACAGAGCCGGCTACCTCAGACAAAAAGCGGTAACGCACCTCCCGTGCCGCCTCCTCCAGTGAAAGCCGCTTCTTTCTCTGATAAGCCTTTACATCAGCCTTGTCCATTGTCAAAGGGATGTCAAGGCTATTGGCTAACCTCTCGACATAATCGGCATCCTCTTCGGACTCAGAGCCCCGCAGCTGGTGATCAAGGTGAGCTACGTGCAATTCTACATCCAGTTCCTGTTTTAGTTTTAATAGAATGTGTAACAGGCAGGTCGAGTCAGGCCCGCCGGATACCGCCAGCAGCAGGCGTGAGCCCCTGGGAAACAGGTTGTGCCGCTGTACAAAACAGGCTACCTGCTGCTCCAGGGTGAGTTGTTGCTTTGCCGTTACCATTTTCGTCTCAATTATAGTCAGCCGGGGCAAGTGAAGCAATTCTTAAGGGAACTTCGCCAGATAACCGGTATCGTTGAACAATTCCAGCCTTGCTTCCTTTTCTTCAAGATTGATAATGCTTATGCACCCGGTGCTCATCCTGAAGCGTGTTATATGCGATAACGGCAGCATCAGAGCCGCACATATAATAGTCAGAATGGCAAAGTAATGGCTGACCAAGACCAGTTCACCATCGGTATGCTTTTGGTTAATCAGCTGTACAAAATCCCAGCTTCGTTGCTGTAGATCGGCTAAAGATTCTCCCCCAGGTACCCTGTATGACACGCCGTCCCGCGTTAACAGCTCGCTGAATCTCACGCCCAGTTCGGCAGAAGTTGCCCCCTCCAGCTTACCGGCTTCAATCTCCCGCAGTGACTTTTCAGCTACCACCTCCAGATTGTGGTGGCCAGCTATAATCTGCGCCGTCTCCATGGCACGCTTCAGCGGGCTGGAATAGATAGCCTGAATACTTCTCTGGCTCAACCTTAACGCCAGTTTTTCAGCCTGCTGCCGTCCCTCTTCATTCAACGGGGTATCGCTGGAACCACCCTGGATGCGAAGCTCCCGGTTCCAGTCCGTTTTACCGTGCCTGACCAGTATTATCCTCGCCATCGTTATCTCCCTGACTTTTTAATTGCCGCCCTGCTTCAATTCAAAATATTTTCTGGCATACTCCAGCCGGTTATTATAGCTGGGGTGGTCGTGGAACAATAGCTCAACCCAGCGGCTTGGCTCGGCTTCGGCCAGATTCTGGTCGGTAAGTTTGGCCATCATGGAAACAAATGCCTGCGGATTCTCCGTCAGCCAAAGGGCATAGCCATCGGCCGCCTTTTCAAAGCGTCGTATGCATGTATTTGTGAAAGGTGTAAATATCATATTTACCGCCGGAAATACCAGAACCAGCAGGGGTAAAGCCGCTATATTGCTCATACTACCGAAGCCAAGCGGTTCAACCGCCGCCGCGGTGATAATATAGGTTATCCATAGATATACAAACAACAGGGCTGACTGCAATAGAAATATTTTTATAAAGTCCTGGTTCTTGTGGTGGCCCAGTTCGTGGGCGATGATTACCTCTATCTCCCCGGTAGAGTAATTTTGCAGCAGGGTATCGCTCAATGCTATGCGCTTTGTCTTGCCAAGCCCCATTATTGCGGCGTTAGCCACCGTTCCCTTGCTGCTGAAGTCCAGGGTATAGATGTCTTTGATGCCGGCATCGGCTTTTTTCGCCAGTTGCCTGAATCCCTCTTTTAAGGGGCCTTCTTCAAGAGGTTTTGTTTTATAAAAGAGCGGTACCAGTATTACCGGCAGCAGAATACTCAATATCAGGCTTATAAATAGCAGCAATGCCCAGACAAGCAGCCACCAGTTTTGCGGCGAAATATCTATAAACCAGTATATAGCGGCAATAATACCTGTACCCAGGATTAGCATCAGGACACCGGCTTTAGCAAGGTCACCCAGCCAGTCGGACAGGCTTTGTTTCGATAGACCATAACGCCGGGGCAGAATATGGCCATGATAGTAGCTTATAGGTGCCGTAATTATCCTGTAAGCGGTAACAAGAATTAAAAAGTAAAGGATAGCCGCCGGAATCAGCGGCAGATTGAAATAACCGGTAAGCCTTTCCGAAAAACCGCCGAACACAAGCAAAACCAGAAGAATGCCGATTGCTATCATTTCGGCAAATGACAGGTAGCGCCCGATACGGGCATATTCCCTTGCCTGCCGCTGTCTTTCGGGATCCAGAACCGGTTGCGTCAGGCTTTTATCATCTGCTGAATCAACCATATAAAATCAGCTCGTCTCCAGTACTAACCGGGTGCGGTGAATGGATATCGGCCGGTCAAATCCTAGAGCCTTTGCAACCTGCTCCGGCCTGCCCGAGCCGCGATTATCACAGCGCAGCCGCATACCGATATTGCTATAATTATCGTGCCAACCGACCAGCCACAGGTCATCGATCAATGCCCTCAAGTCATATTTTCGGAGGCCTGTATCCCGCTGGTGCTGCCATGGCAGTTCTTCCCTTGCCAACAGAGAGGTAAGCGCTTCCTTAATATCCCCAGTCCCTTTTTCCACCCCAACTTCAACCGTATATTCCGCATAGCGCACCTGTGCCTGTAACGAAGGTAAAACGGTAGCGATATTATATACTTGGACTATCTCCATACCCGGCGGTAACTGCCGGCTGACACAGGTAGTAAACGAATGCGGCGATATGAAACCTGTCGTATATATATCCATCAGATCGGCTTCGCTGGTTATACCCAGCGCCAGCGGTGCCGCCACCGATATTTTCGGGTGGGGATTAAAACCTTCGGAATAAGCCAAATCTATGCCGGCACGGCGAAAAGCCCTGTACCACAGCTTTACGATATCCAGATGGGAGATAAACCTTACCTCCGCCCCCCGCTTAAATCTAATCCGAAGCCGATGCATCCTTCTTTTTCTTTTCCTTGGTCAGTAGTATTTCCTCGATTTTATGCCCCTTCATCTTGGTGATTACAATCTTCAAACCTTTGTACTTTAACTGCTTCCCCTGTTTCGGGATATGTCCCATAAGATGGAGAATAAAACCAGCAACTGTCTCATAATCACCCTCTGGCAATTCCAGGTCCAGTTCCTCATTGGCTTCTTCGATACGCATACCGCCATCAATCTGAAAGGTATATTCGTTTATCGATTCGTATTCTTTCTCGGCTTCGGCAAGTTCATCACCCACCGGGCCGACTATTTCTTCCATCAGGCGGCTGAGGCTGACAATGCCGGCGGTACCGCCGTATTCATCAACGACAATAGCCATGCGGTAATTCCCATCTCGCATTTCGGTAAAAAGTTCACTGATACGCTTAGTCTCCGGGGTGAAGTATGTCGGGCGGATAAGTTCATCAATAGAGGATTCCTTTGTTATCGATCCCTTTGCCAGAGCCATCAATACATCTTTTATTGACAGAATGCCGACGACATTATCCATATTTTCCACATAAACCGGAAAACGTGAAATGGGAGACTCTGAATATGTTTTCAGAAACTCGGCCAGTGTCTCGCCTTTTTCAATGCCGACAACCTCAGGCCGCGGCACCAGCACCTCGCTGACAGGATTGTCACCGAACTCAAAAACGGCATGCAGCATATCGGCTTCAGCCTCCTCCACCGTACCCTCTTTGTGCCCCACCGTTATCATGGTGCGTATTTCTTCATCGCTGATAATTGAACGCGGCACCGGAGTCCCGCCAATCAGCCTGGTAAACCTGGAGGCAAGCCAGCTCAAAACGATAACCACCGGGGAGAAAAGCCAGGATAATATTTCGATAGGTCGCACAAATAGCAGAGCTAATTTCTCGGCATGGCGGTTGGCGAAGGTCTTGGGCATCGTCTCGGCAAATATCAACAGTACGACCGTCATACCAAGGGTAGCTATGATTACCCCCTGGTCTTCCCAGATAGATATCGCCAGGATAGTAGCCATGGCGGTGGCGGCTGTATTTACAAGGTTATTGCCCAGCAGGATGGTGGACAGAAACCTGTCCGGGCGCTCCAGCATTTTAGCTACCCGCTTTGCCCCCTTAACCTTGGTTTCAACCATATGCCGGACACGGAACCTTTCCAGTGAAATAAAGGCCGTTTCCGAACTGGAAAAGAAGGCTGACAAAACAATGCAAATAAAAAGAAACACTATATACAGTGCTTCAATAGACATACCGTCTCACCTCTCTTTTACTCTTACCTTCATCGTGTAAGACAGCTATAAACCGCCTCGTAGTCAATCATAACACTGGCTAATAGACGTGTCAAAGTAAATAAGCTCTAAAAAATAATACACCTGTGTTATAATTTAATAGTATGAAAATACTGGGTATCGAAACTTCCTGCGATGAAACGGCCGCCGCCGTAGTCGAGGATGGCGTCAAGATTTTATCCAGTGAGATTTCTTCTCAGGTTGAACTTCATGCCCGCTATGGTGGTATCGTCCCCGAGGTAGCCTCAAGGCAGCACATACTATCCATTATCCCCGTCATTTCCAAAGCAATGAACGAAGCGCACATCGGCTGGCATGGATTAGACGGCATCGCCGTTACCAATGGCCCCGGCCTGGCCGGCTCGCTGCTTGTGGGCACAAGCGTCGCCAAGGCAATTGCCACTGTCAAAGAACTGCCCCTTGCCGGCATTAACCACCTCGAAGCCCATATCTATGCCAACTGGCTTTCCAGCCAGGAACCTGCTTTCCCGCTGCTGTGTCTTATCGTATCCGGCGGGCATAGCGATCTGGTGCTTATGCGAGACCATGGGGATTATACAATACTGGGCAGGACAAGAGATGACGCCGCCGGCGAGGCTTTTGATAAAGCCGCCCGTATTCTCGGTCTGGGCTACCCCGGCGGTCCAGCCATTGACCGGGAAGCCGTAAAAGGCACCGCTTCTATCAACCTGCCCCGCGCCCTGTTGAAGGGAACCTGTGATTTCAGTTTCAGCGGTCTGAAAACGGCATTATTCAGACTGGTAGAAAACGGCAAAATAAACAATACAGCCGATGCTGCCGCCAGCTTCCAGCAGGCAATAGTGGATGTTCTGGTGCCCAAAACTATAGCCGCCGCCAGACAGCACCACGTCAAACAAATTCTTCTCTCGGGTGGCGTAGCCGCTAACAGGATGTTGCGGCAACGGCTGGTGAAGGATTCGCCGATACCAGTGCTGATACCCGAACCGATATTATGCACCGATAACGCCGCCATGGTTGCTGCTTGTGGTTATTTCCGCTTCCAGGCAGATAAAACAAACGGGCTGGATATGGATGTAATCCCCGGCCTCAAACTAAGTTAGACTTTTAGGCCAATAAAATATATCATTTTGCTATTCGTAAGACATGGTATAATAGCCTACGGAGGCGTTTTTTAGAGATTCAGGGATATTATACGTATTATATGGTTTTCAATAACGCTTATCTATCCTGTGTTAGTATTTCTCCAGTTGCGGTAAAAGCTAAACTACGCTATTATATTTAAGTTAGCAGTCTCATTGCGAGATTGCTAATAATTGGTTTGCTTGATATTAAAAATAAAAAAGGAGGATAAGATGGCAATCAATATACAACCTTTGGCTGACCGTGTAGTTATCAGGCCCATTGAGCGGGAGGAGATAACAAAAGGTGGCATCGTTCTGCCCGATACAATCAAGGAGAGACCTGTAGAGGGAGATGTTTTAGCTGCCGGACCGGGCAGGCTTTCCGATGACGGGAAAAGGATACCTATGGATATTAATGTGGGTGATAGAATAATCTATACCAAGTACGGTGGTACCGAAATCAAGGTTGATGATGAAGAGCTGATCATTCTGAATGAGAGTAATATTCTGGCAAAGAAGAAATAGCAAACAAGATTTATATTAAGGAGGAAAATAATGGCAAAGCAAATTATTTTTGGAGATGAAGCCAGGCATTCGCTAAAGAAAGGTATTGATGTCCTGGCTAACGCGGTAAAAGTCACCCTGGGTCCCAAAGGGCACCCGGTAGCCCTTGACAAGCAATGGGGCGCACCGACGGTAATTGATGATGGGGTAAATATTGCCAAGGAAATCTCATTACCCGATCCCTTTGAGAACATGGGTGTCCAGCTGGTCAAGGAAGCCGCCAGTAAAACAAACGATGCCTGTGGTGATGGCACAACGACATCAACCATTCTGGCGGCAGCTATCATTAATGAAGGTTTCAAGAATATAGCCGCCGGCGCTGAACCACTTGACCTGAAGAAGGGCATTGAGAAGGCAACCAGTGCCATTCTTGATGAGCTGACCAGGGTATCTACTCCGGTAAAGGGTAAGGAACAGATTGTTCAGGTGGCAACCATAACCGCCAAGGATGCCGAGATCGGCGATCTGATATCCGATGTCATGGAGAAAGTGGGTAAGGACGGCGTCATCACCATTGAGGAATCAAAAGGCACAAAATACGAAATAGAATATGTTGAGGGCATGCAGTTTGACCGTGGTTATATCAGCCCCTATTTCGTAACCGATACCGCCCGCATGGAAGCAGTGATAGATGAACCCCATATTCTTATAACCGATAAAAAGATATCGGCTATTTCCGAGATTTTACCCTCACTGGAAAGGATACTCCAGGTAACAAAGAACCTGCTTATTATCACCGAGGATATGGAAGGTGAAGCCCTGGCTACGCTGGTGGTCAATAAATTGCGGGGGACGATGAACATAGTCGCCGTTAAAGCCCCCGGCTTCGGCGATCGCAGAAAAGCGATGCTGCAGGATATAGCCATTCTCACCGGTGGGACGTTAATTTCCGAAGAGGTAGGCCGCAAGCTGGACTCCGTTAATGCGGAGGATCTGGGGCGTGCCCGTCGTCTGGTTTCCACCAAAGACAAAACCACCATTATTGAAGGTAAAGGCTTGCCGAAAGACATTCAGGACAGAATCAAGCAGATTAAAGCCCAGACAGAGGATACTGATTCCGACTTTGACCGCGAGAAACTGCAGGAGAGGATGGCTCGTCTGTCCGGTGGTGTGGCTGTTATAAAAGTAGGCGCCGCCACCGAAACCGAAATGAAAGAGAAAAAGCACCGTGTTGAAGATGCATTATCGGCAACCCGGGCAGCCGTGGAAGAGGGTATTCTGCCGGGCGGCGGCATCAGCCTTCTCAATTCTCTTAAAGTTCTGGATAAACTAAAGGTTAGCGGCGACGAAGCCACCGGAGTCAATATCATAAAGAAAGCGGTGGAATATCCGATTAGATTGATTGCCGAGAATGCCGGTAAGGACGGCGCTGTTATCGCTGATAGAGTCAAGAAGAGCGCGGTTGGCGATGGTTACAATGCCGAGGCCGATGAATATGGTAATATGGTTGAAATGGGGATCATTGATCCGACAAAAGTGGTCAGGTCAGCCCTGTTAAATGCTGCCAGCATTGCTAATATGGTCCTTGTAACAGAGTCTCTGATTGCTGATCTACCGGAGAAGGATAAGGGCTCGGCTATGCCGCCAGGTGGTATGGGCGGTATGGATGGCATGTATTAAGCACCAACTAAAGCACCAACTAAAACATTAGCAGTTTTATAGCCGCGGTCTAACAGCCGCGGCTATATTTATAGCTTTAACAGATCAACCAGGTCTTCATCTTCGGCAACCGGCCCAACCAGTGCCAGTCTCAGCTGGTTACCCGTTAACACTTCCTTAGCCATTTCTTTGATTTCGTCGGCGGTAATGGCATCAATAATTGACACTACCTGATCAATATTCATAATGCGTCCGGTAAGGACCTCCTGACCCCCCAACCAGCCGGCAACGCTGCGGCTATCCTCCATCCGCAGTAACAACCGCCCCTTAGCCATTTCCCTGGCTTTTTTTAATTCCTTTTCGGACACAGTTTCTTCCTTTAGCAGGGAAAGCTGCTCCAGAACAACACGGATAGCCAGCTTAAGGTTTTTCGGCTCTACGCCGGCATAGACAACAATGGCGCCGGTATCGGATAGATGCTCGACAAAACTGCTGATACTGTAAGCCAGGCCCAGCCGGTCACGAATCTCACAGAAAAGGCGGCTGCTCATCCCTTCGCCGAGAATGACATTGAGCAGATCAAGGATAAAACGCCGTGGATGGAAGATCGATAAGCCGGGCAATGCCAGGCACATATGGACCTGCTCTATATCCCGTTTCTCAATATGCAGCCTCGGATTTGGTTGCTTTCGGTAGGCTGTAAATCCGGCAGTGCTTTTCCCGCCAGACCAGCCTCCCAGACACCGATTAATTGTGGATATAACCTTTTTATGCTCTATATTACCGGCAACCGATATGACAGTATTGGCCGGTAAGTATTGGAGTTTCATATAGTCAATTAAATTATCTCTTGTAATTGCAGCTACCGACTGTTTGTCACCGGCTATGTCACGCCCCAGCGGGTGACCGGGCCATAAAAGCCCGTCAATGAGCTGACTGACCCTCTGCGACGGAGAATCATAGCTTATATTGATCTCCTCAATGATTACCTGGCGCTCTTTCTCCATATCTTCAATTTCAAACTTGGAGTTTATAAGTATATCCGCCAGCAGGTCCATAGCCAGTGGGAAGTGTATCTGGGCAACCTTGCACCAGTAAACGGTTGCTTCCTTATCGGTGCCCCCGTTGAGGATGCCCCCCAATCCCTCTATAGCCTCCGAGATATCCCGTGATTCAGGACGCCGCGGTGTGCCGCGAAACAAAAGGTGCTCTATAAAGTGAGAAACGCCGGCCGTTGCATCAACCTCATAACGAGAGCCGGTACCAACAAGAACACAGATAGTAACTGAGCGCACCGCCGGCATTTTTTCGGCAACAATCCTCAGCCCGTTATCCAGAATCGTTTTCTTATGTAACATTTCGCACCTTTTCCTGATATTATTACTAAATATTCTAAGGTTATCCCACATGGGTGTCAATCTGAAACGCTTTCCGGAAATGGACACAGCGCAACCGATTGATTATACTAAATGGCTCTGGAGATACTTAATTTTCTCGGTGTTGTATGGTAATATAGTTATTAAACTAGGAGTGTAGCTCAGTCTGGTAGAGCAGCGGTCTCCAAAACCGCCGGTCGGGGGTTCGAGTCCTCCCACTCCTGCCAATGCCGAGATGGTGGAATGGCAGACACGCTAGCTTGAGGGGCTAGTGAGCGTAAGCTCGTGAGAGTTCAAATCTCTCTCTCGGCACCAATAGGTTTGCGGAAGTAGTTCAGCGGTAGAACGCCTCCTTGCCAAGGAGGAGGTCGCGAGTTCGAATCTCGTCTTCCGCTCCATTTGAAGATGAGTGGGGCGACGTAGCCAAGTGGTAAGGCAGGGGTCTGCAAAACCCTTATACACCGGTTCGAATCCGGTCGTCGCCTCCAGTTTATTAGCCTCCCCTCAAAGCCCTACCCAGGTGAAAACCGAAAGTACCTAACAATGATGGCATCAGTATAATCATTGCCCAGAGTAAATCCGTGTTGTTGTTCAAACCGAGAGACTCGGCGAAAACTACCGGCAGCACCCCTCCCAGAACCGCTCCGATAATCCCCATCAGTATCGAACCCTGGTAATGGAGCACTTTATTTATAAAGAAAATGCCTATTACCACGCCGATGGGGTAACCTATCACCATACCGGCAAGTGCGCCGACCAGACCGCCAAAGCCGCCGACTCCGTCCCCCAGTATCTGGGAGCCGATAAGAGCCGCCAGAAAACCAAAGATAATACCGATAATAGCTATTGCGATAACCATACCGCCAAAAACGGCAATTTTCCTTGCTGTTATTGAAACCGTAATCCGCATTACACCTACATAATAGCATATCTGGATTTTAGAATGGTTGAACCGTTTCACCTTAGAGAGTAAAATATCCCTACCAGGCCGGGGTGGCGGAATTGGCAGACGCAACGGACTTAAAATCCGTCGGAGCAATCCTTGTGGGTTCGAGTCCCACCCCCGGCACTGAAAAGGTGTGCTGCTATGCCGGTATTTATAATCATATTCGGCTACCTGCTGGGTTCCATCCCCACCGCCTATATAGCCGGGCGTATCATAAAAGGCGAGGATATCCGCCAGATGGGCGATGGCAATATGGGCGCCCAGAATGCCTTCCACCAGCTAGGCACCAGGACAGGTATTATGGTCGGTATAATAGACTTCCTTAAAGGAATGCTGGCAATTTTCATTGCCTATGCCGCCGGTATTCCCCAAGCAACGATTCTTCTGGCAGGTACCGCCGCCATTATCGGCCATAACTGGCCTGTTTTCCTGGGTTTCCGCGGCGGGCGTGGCGAGAATACAACTATAGGGGTTTTTTCCGTTTTACTAACCTTGCCGATTCTGATAACGGGTGTTTTAGCTATTGCAGTTCTGCTGAAAACAGGGAGCGTATTAAAAGCCAGTATCGTTTTGTTTGTACCGCTGTCGCTGTTATGCTGGTGGTTTTCCCTCCCCGGGATTATCGTGGTTTACAGCATATGGCTGCCGGGCATTGTCGGTTTTACCCATTACATCCGGACAAAACAGGGGCTAATGCACCCCGCTTAATTTAATCCACCACACATTACTACACAAAATACTTTTAAGCGGTTATTCGTCAATTCTGCGGGCTTTAAGGCATACTCCGGTTAACAATTAAACCCCTTATTCAGCCCGTTTTCTGGCGAAGAGCTTTTTCCACCAGGGGATTTCAGCAGCGGCAATAAGCTTTACCTGACTTTCCAGATTGCGGACACGCTCTGTGGCGACGCCAAGCTGGGCAGCCAGCGCCATGTTCTTTTCCTGAAGTTCCCTTATGATGTCCATAGCCTGACCAAGGGGCTGGTCAGAGGTTTTAGGGGCGGATTGGCCGGGGGCAGGCTTTTCATCTTCAGGCTCTCTTTGTAAAAGTTCCGGGGGTAACTGCGGTATTTGGTACTCTGCCCCAAATCTGCCGGTAACCAGTTCGGCTTCTATTTTACCGGCTTTTATATACCGCCTTATCGTTCTGGTCGATACTCCCAGTTTTTCAGCAGCCTGTGAGATGCTCATACTCTTTTTTGTCATGGGTATTGACAAGTGTATAGTCAAAGGGATTGGTTGTCAATGGATTGCCGCAGAAATTTTAATTCTTAAGAAGCGACAGGGTTAACCCTTTATTATCGGCGCCAGGGGGAGGAGCAAGGTGTGGCCCGGTTTACGCCGCAGATAAGAACGGGTGTAATTAACCGGGAAAGAATAAACAACCTGAGCTTTAGGGTGTTCAAGGCAAAAGAGGAAAACGCCTATCGCTTGCGGCTTGGTACCGAAGGGGCCGATAACCATATTAAAGGAATCCCTCACCTCGCGGTAGATTTCTTCCAGTACATTCCTGACAGCATAAGGGTCATCTGGCGGGATATCTCTAACCTCTACATCGGGCTGTGAAATCAGGTAGGAATTGTTTTTACGGGCATATTCAAGATACTCGGTATTACGGCTGCGTGGCGGATTTGTAATCAGGGCTATCGTTTTTGCCGGATTGAAATGTTTCCACACGGTGAGAGAGCGCTCCGGTTCAAATCCCAGCAAAAGGATCAACAGGGTTTGCTTCTCAAAGGAAAGTGTGCCGAAGAAATTGGGCACGGTGGTAATCTGTTCAACCCCGCGGGTTAACTTGGTGGGTGAATATGTCTGCGTGGTATGAAGCAGGCGGGGCAATCCCAGGCTCTGTTCCGCTACCAGAAAATGAAGCAGCTGCAGCAGATAGATTTTTGTGAAACCGCTTATGTCCACGGTGATAAAGGGTTCATCGGCATCTTTCGGTTTACATCTGGGCCAAATATTTTTCAGTTGCGTGATGCCTTCACCCGGGTCACCCCGCTGGCACCTTATTACAAAAACACCCTCGGAGGTTCTTTTGGTCAGCTCGGACTGCAGTTTAAAAAGGTTGGTATCAACCTGTTGCTTATAGAAAGGTTCCTCAATGACGATGATTATGCTGAATCTGACACGGTAGCTTGAACCTGCCTTTAAGACGCTGGATACACACCTGTCTTCGAAACTGGCACAAGCGATGAAGAGATCATCAGGGCCATACTCGTTCAGCCTGGTTAGATGTTCTATTTCAACCGGTTCATCATGCGATTTCATCAGCTACCAGCCCTCTAAAAAACTATCACGCCACCCGAGAACATCCCTTAATGCCAACTATAAACCGCTCGATAATTATTGTCAATTTTTCTTACATATCCAGATTACCGATCTCAACTCTTGAAATAAAAGAGGCCGGGTTATTAGCTTCCAATTACCCAGCCTCTTTAGTAACCTGTAATTATATCGCTGTTCCTAGCACTTTCCTATCTTGAACATTTTGGTACTGCATACGGGGCAAATCCCCTGTGTTGCCGGCCTGCCATTTTTCATTGTTATCGCCTTGGCATCTTTCATTTCTCTCTTGGTGCGACATTTCATACAATAGCCTTCCATCAGGTTACCTCCTATTTTTTAGCAAGGATAACCTATTATCCAACCTACGTCAATAGCTAATCAGTAAAAACTACCGGCTGGCTGGATATCAGGTAGTACTTAAGTAAGCCTGCGGGCTGTAAAACTAAAACATATATAAAAATTTGATATGGCTACATTCGCAGAAAAAGGTTATAATTAGCGCAATTAAGGAGTATGAGCAATGTATTATTTTACGTATGGAATAAACATGAACCGCAAACAGATGGCGGAACGTCTGCCGAAAAGCCAGCCGAAATTCTCGGCCGAACTGCCCAACTACAAGTTGATATTTACCGACTGGTCAAGGCAGTGGCACGGTGGGATTGCCAGTATAAAGCACTCCAGGGGGGATAAGGTGCTGGGGGGCATTTACGAAATTAGTGACGCTGACCTTGCCAGGCTGGACAGGTATGAAGGATGCCCGGATATCTATAGCAGGCTGAAGGTTACTGTCTATCGTGATAGCGGCGAGCAGGTAGAAGCTATGACCTACATAAAGAGCAGGCAGTCGGAGGAAGCAAAACCATCAGCCGAATATCTCAGGATTATTCAACAGGGTTACCGCGACTGGGGGCTTATCTGACAGGGCCGGCTAACACTGGACAGGGTATGGACAAACACCCATTCAAGGTATTTCCCTGTCAATGGGCCCTGCGCCCTGGATTAGCAAAACTATGTGACGAATTGCTTTTTCTCGTAAAATCTGGTTTAATTATAGCTCACAGGAGGGGACAAAGTGGCAAAATTAACTTTAAAAGTAGAAAAAAGAGAGGTTCTGGGTAAAAAATCGAGGTTCCTGCGAAGGCAGGGTATTACTCCTACCCACCTCTTCGGGCATGGTATAGAATCACTGGCATTGCAATGTAATACCGCTGACCTTAAGCGTATTATCGCCAAGGGGGGAACCACGCGGCTTATTGATATCGACATAGAAGCGGAAAAGCAACCCCGCAGCGCCTTTATTCGTGAAATCCAGAGAGACGGAATCAGCGGACTGCTGCTCCATGTTGATTTCTACCAGATTAGAAAAACGGAAAAAATGACGGCTGCTATCCCCGTTATCCTGACAGGTGAAGCGCCGGCTCTTAAATCCAGGGACAATATGATTGAACATTTACTAAATGAAATCGGGGTGGAATGCCTGCCGGATAAACTACCTCCTCAGATAGAGGTCGACCTTAGCCCACTGGAAGAAGCAGGACAATCAATCCATGTCAGGGATATTACCCTGGATAAAGATATAAAAATCACAACAGACCTCGAACAAATAATTGTAAAGATCAGCAAGATAAAGATAGCCGTGGAGAAGGAAGAGGAAGAGGTAGAAGAAGCCGAGGCGGAGGTGACGGAGGCGGAAGCGGCAACGGAAACAAAGGCAGATGCTGAAGGGGAGTCAAAGAAGCAGGCATAGTAATCAATGTTTACTCCGGGCATAAACGTGAAAGATGAAGAAGCTTTTTTAGCAGCCGATGTCAATAATGTCGTCAAATCCTACGGCAATAAAAAGGTAGTAAACGAAGTCTCTTTCAGCCTGGCGCAGGGAGAGATATTCGGCTTAATCGGCCCCAACGGAGCAGGCAAGACGACCACCATCCGTATGATGATGGATATCATCAAGCCCGATTCGGGTGATATCCACATCCTGGGGAAGAGAATAAGCGAAGACACCAAGAACAGAATCGGCTACCTACCCGAAGAGAGAGGGCTTTACAAAAAGCTAACCGTCCTCAAGACCCTTACCTATCTGTCGGCACTGAAGAACAGTGACGTTGAAAACAGCCGAATAGAAGAGCTGCTAAAACGTGTCGGCCTGCTGTCCCACAAGGAAAAGAAGATAGAGGAACTCAGCCGCGGTATGGGGCAGCTTATACAATTCCTGGCTACAATCATACATAATCCACAGCTGATAATTCTGGACGAACCATTTGCCGGCCTCGACCCAGTAAACACCGAGCTGCTTAAAGAGATAATTCTTGAGCTTAGAGGCCAGAACAAGGCGATTATCCTCAGCACCCATCGCATGAACGAGGTGGAGGAACTCTGCGACCGTATACTGATGATAGACGGGGGACGCAGTGTCCTTTACGGCAGGCTGGCCGATATCAAAAATAAATACCGCAGTAACTCTGTCCTTGTTGATTTCGAGGGTGAAATCGGCAAGCTTGACGGGGTTACAAGCAGCCGGCAAGAAGGCAAATACAGGGAGCTTCTTCTGGATGCAAAAACCACCCCCCAGAAGGTTCTGCAACAAATGATCAAGCAGGGTATTAGCATAAATCACTTTGAAGTCGCCACGCCATCGCTTCGCCAGATATTCCTTCAGGTGGCCGGTAAAAAACAATGAGCAAGACGATACTCATATTAAAGCACGAGTTTGCACAGTCGCTTAGAAGAAAGTCTTATATCATAATGACCCTCGCCTTCCCGTTGCTGGCCCTGGCGGCCATCGGCGTTTACCAGATTATCGAAGGGATAGGTGGCCCGTCCGAACCCGGTGAAATAATAACCATAGGTTATGTTGACAACACAGGCAATTTTATTAATTATACAGACCAGCAGGGGATTACCCTCACTCCTCAAACAAGCGAGGAGGAAGCCGTCAATGCCCTTCTTGAGGGGGAAATAAGCGAGTATTTTGTTATCCCGCCGGACTATGTAGAAAGCGGCATCATCAACCGCTTCACCATGGAGCGGGAATTGGAGACTCCGGGCAATACCGTCGCCGCCATCAGGGACTTTCTGCAGAGCAATCTCCTTGAGGGGCAGACCAGCCAGGAAATAAGCAACCGCGTCAAGTTCCCGATGGCCCTTTTTAATACAGTGCTGGATGAAGCCGGCCAGCCAACCGATGAGACCGGCGGTCTCGCTGTTTTTATCTTGCCCTATATCTTCAGCATACTGCTGTTGATGGCCATCTTCACCTCATCTGGCTATGTCCTGCAAGGGCTAGGTGAGGAAAAGGAGAACCGCATCATGGAAATCCTGCTCTCCTCGGTATCTCCAAGGCAATTAATCACCGGCAAGGTACTCGGGCTGGGAGCCGCCGGACTTCTACAGATGGTCTTCTGGCTTCTCTCGGCGCGGCTCTTGATTGAGCTGATGCCTTCCGGTATCAGCGATATCATCGGTAGCCTCGAGGTAACCCCGCTCTTTATCATCTTAAGCCTTATTTATTTCATCCTCGGCTACCTGCTATTTGCCATTCTGATGGCCGGCTTCGGCTCCATCGGCGCCACTGCCCGTGAAAGCCAGCAGCTCTCCATGATCATTATCATGCCGGCGGCGCTGCCCCTCTATGCCATCGTCTTTGTCATTGAAAACCCGCAGCATATAATCAGCCAGTTGCTCACATACTTCCCTTTTACAGCGCCGATAACCGTTATTATGCGGCTGGGCATCGCCGAAATCCCTGCATGGCAGCTGGCGATAAGTATGGCTATTCTGGTGGCTTCAATCTATTTATCCCTGGTACTGGTGGCCAAGGTATTCCGCACTTTCCTGCTTATGCATGGCAAGACACCCAGGCTGAGGGAAATCTTCCGCTACCTGAGACAGGCATAATCAGGCATTAAATATACAAACCACGGGATTGAAACACCCCATATATTCTGCTATCATTCCGTCATATGATTATTGATTTTCATACCCACATATTCCCTCCGCAGATAAAGAAAAACCGCAACCGCTATATAGACAGCGACCCGTGTTTTGCCATCCTCTATTCTGATCCCAGAGCAAAACTGGTTACCACCGATGAGCTTATCTCCAGCATGGACAGAGCCGGAGTGGATATATCCGTCATCCTGAATATAGGCTGGACGACACATGAGCTATGCCTTGAAACAAATGATTACATCCTGGAATCAATATCGCGTTACCCGAAAAGACTGGTCGGTTTTTGCAGCGTCCAGTTACAATCACCGGAAGCCGCACTAAAAGAGATTGAGCGCTGCGCCGATGGCGGCATAAAAGGGGTTGGCGAATTGAGACCCGATATGCAATTGCTTGACATGAGCGATGAGCAGCTGATGAATCCGCTGGTTGATGTTATGAAAAAACATAACCTGATTTTATTAACCCATACCTCGGAGCCGGTGGGGCATATCTACCCCGGCAAGGGGGCGGTTACCCCGGAAGTGCTGTACCCGTTCATAGTAAATAATCCAGAGCTGACAATCATCTGCTCCCACTGGGGCGGCGGCCTGCCGTTCTATGCCCTGATGCCCGAAGTGAAACAGGCTATTTCCAATGTTTATTTTGATACCGCAGCTTCGCCATTGCTTTACAGCCCAGGGATATACGAGCAGGCTGTACAACTGGTTGGTGCCGACAAAATCCTCTTCGGCAGCGATTACCCCCTGTTGGAACAGGAAAGGTGCATAAAGGAAATCGAATCCAGCGACCTGCCCGAAGATAGTAAAAAACTGATACTGTCCGGTAACGCCAGCAGGCTGCTGGGTCTTGACGGATAATATCAAGATGGAAACGATCCGGGCTTTTATTGCCATTGAGCTGCCGGCCGAATTGAGGCAGGAGCTTACCCGATTGCAGGCAGAGCTGAAGGTGGATAACCGACTGCGGATAAAGTGGGTTAATCCGAATGGCATCCACCTGACTTTGAAGTTCCTGGGCAATATCCCTATATCCGATACAGACCGGATAACGCAGGCGATGACCGATGCCGCCAGGCGAATTACGCCCTTTTATCTGAAAACCGAAACGTTAGGCGCCTTCCCCAATCTGAAAAGGGCGCAGGTTGTCTGGGTAGGACTGGGCGGGGAGACGGATAAACTGAAACAGCTGCAACAACTGATTGAAACTAATTTAACTCAACTGGGCTTCACCGCCGAGCAACGGCAGTTTAAACCACATCTAACCCTGGCAAGGCTGGGCAGTGAAGTATCACCCGCAGAGCGCCAGCACCTGGGCGAGTTTATCGCCAGCACCAGATTCGATATGGGTGAACGAATGAAGGTGGATAGCATAAACCTGATAAGAAGCCAGCTAACCAGGGAGGGGGCTGTCTACAGCCGGATAAGCTCAGCCGAACTGCTAAAAGAGCCCTAAATTACGATGAGACTAATAGCCGGCTTGCCTGTAATCTACGGGTGAGTATTGCCAAAAGCGCCTTAACTAATGTATACTCTGAGAAATATATTCGGCCGGGAGGTGGACCTCAGTGGAACAACTTAGTTTTCCTAAATGCCAGAAATGCAACACAGGAGACCTTGTACCCCTTTCTGATTTTGGTAGCCAGGGATCCGCAATTCATTACAAAGCATGGGTATGCACTAGCCCCAATTGTGGCTTTAACCTCAAGATAAGAAACGGTGATGTCTATCTGAACGAGCCGATTATGAGTGGGGTGGGTGGACGCTCCCGGCAAAATACATAACCTCTTAAATTTAATTTAAATTACTGGAGGTGAAGGTGCTTCCCCGATTAGCCAGTCTCAGGAGGACGGCACTGGACCTTTTGTTTCCTTTCCGATGTCTGGGCTGTGCCAGGGAAGGTAGTCTTATCTGTCCTTCCTGCCGCCAGAAAATGCTTGAAATCACTTCACCTGTCTGCCCGCGATGCGGCACACCTCAAGCTGGCGGTATACTCTGTCCTGCCTGTTCCAATCATCACCACGATATAGACGGTATCCGCTCGCCGTTCCGCTTTGAGGGGGTTACAAGGCAGGCTATCCACCAGCTGAAATACAAAAATCTGAGGGCTATAGCCCCGACACTGGCAGAGCTATTGGGTAACTATCTTGATGCGCACCCCATACCCGGAGAAATACTGGTACCGGTGCCGCTGCACCGCATACGGTTAAGAGAGCGCGGTTACAATCAGTCAGAGCTGCTGGCAAGAAAGCTGGGTGGTATTATCGGGCTACCTGTAATAGCTGATTGCATTATCCGCCGGAAAAATAATCCTCCCCAGACCAGAGCAACCTCGGTGGATAAAAGGCGCAGCAATGTCGCCGATGCCTTCACCTGCCGCAACCACAGCTTACAAAATAAAAAGATAATACTGATAGATGATGTGGCTACTTCCGGAGCTACGCTAAACGCCTGTGCCGCCACTTTAAAAACCGCCGGAGCTGTTTCGGTATGGGGCTTGACACTCGCCAGAGAAGTTTAAGTACAAGGAGCATAGAGATGGAATTACAGGTAACAAGCAAAGGTATTGATATAACACCGGAAATACAACGGCATATAGAGCGTAAACTGGGTCGGTTGGATCGCCACCTTAGAAACATAATAGAAACCAAGGTGGAAATAACGGAAGAAAAGACAAAGTCCCGCCAGCACCGCTTTTTGGCGCGTGTAACCGTAAACGGCGGCAATACCCAGTTACATGGAGAGGAGCGGGGAGAAACCGTACTGATAGCCATTGATAACGTAGCCAATATTATGCAACGCCAGGTTGATCACCACAAAGGTAAACTGCAGGGGAAAAAGAGTAAGGGAAACTCCACAATCAAAGAGAAGTTAAGCGAAGGAGCCGAACCGGTACAAGACCGAAAATACATAGTCAAGCGGTTAGACATAAAACCTATGTCGGTTGCCGAAGCTACCGACCAGATGGAATTGCTGAATTATGATTTCTTTTTCTTTAACAACACCGATAACGAAAAGCTGACACTTTTATACCGGCGCAAAGATGGTAACTACGGACTTATCGACCCGGAAAGGTGTTAGATGGAAAATGCAGCTTATAGAGGTCCGCTAACTTCCATCAGACGGGCGTCAGAGCTTCTGTAATAGAAAATAAGCCGTCTACAGGCACTTTATATGGAATACACTGTTTTCAAAACTGATATGGGCTGGATGGCAATCATCGGCTCAGAGCGTGGGCTGGCAGGTGCCAGCCTGCCCCATAAGTCAACCCGGGAAGCACTTGAATCTCTGGGAAAGCCTGTTGAATATGCTGCGTCTTCCCCCGAAAGGTTCAGTGATTTAGTCAGGCGTTTAATAGCTTACTTTGATGGTCATAAGGTTTCATTTACAGATGAGCTCGACCTTTCGGAAGCTACACAGTTTCAAAGAAAAGTATGGCAGGCGGCAAGGCTTATACCCTATGGCGAAACCAGAAGCTATGGCTGGCTGGCGGAAAAGGTGGCTAAACCCGGGGCGGGGCGGGCAATCGGGCAGGCTATGTCTAAAAACAGGCTGCCGATTATTATCCCCTGCCATCGAGTAATCGCCGGCGATGGTAGCCTGGGTGGCTTTAGCGGCGGGCTGGATATGAAAAAGCGCCTCTTGCAACTGGAAACGCCTGTTACTTCACCTCTTTCTACTTTCCATATAATGGAACGGTGAAAAGAGAAAGAGATAGTGGTCGATCGATTGTTTTCTACAAATTGACAGGTTTTACCTTATACCGGCACAGCTCTTCAACTTCTTTCAGAACTTTAGCCAGTTTGATATTGCTTAAACCAATCGATTGCAGGATTGCCTTTTGCCCGTCTATTTCCCGGCAGATAACGAATCCCTGCTTCAATAACTGGCTTTTTTGAGCCCTGGTTAAACTTGTGAGGCATGTTAGAGGCAGCAGCCCTGTTTCCTCAAGAAGATATTGCAGATTCTTGCCGTTGTGAGGATAACTCCAGCCGATAGCTCTTATACCAGCACATGCACTGTAGCGAATTGCATCCGAGGATAACTTTGTATTCGTTACCAGCCATGCTTCCGGATTATATTTTTCACTGCCGGATTTTTCCAGCAGGCGTTTCTTTATATCCTGGAAGCGTGCGTTTACATAAAGCGCAACCTTAACGTCGGTTTTATAGCCGGCCCGGTTATGAAACTTGCACTCCACAAAAAAACGGTTATTGCCTTTTCTGGCAAGAACGTCAACCTCGTGTGAAACGCAATAACCCTCAATAATTTTATCCGTTTCAACAGCGTAACCATCCGATTTTAAAATTGCGGCGACTATCTTCTCAAACGGATAACCACTGGGCCCCAGCTCCAGAAGCGCTTTCTTAATGCTGTAACGGCTGGCGCTAAAATGCTCTCTTTTTTTAAGCAGAGAAAAGGCATGGCGATAGATTTCCGAAGTTTTCATGCCCTCTTTCAATTCGCTCTTTGTGTGGGTGATGATTTCTGCAATAAGTGCAGGTGGAGCATTAACCCTTTCCAGCGAACGCCTCAACTTCTGTTCGGAAAAAGGCTCGGTTTCACCTGAGGCTTTTGTTATATTTACTGTTTTTTCCAATACGATGCACCTTCTTTGAGCAGATGCAGGACAATCGCCCTGAATACTACTCTCTGATTATTTAACCGAGCCCACCAAAAAGTTTCGCCCGGTATATCTTTCTTCTGGCTTCGGATACCCCTTTTACTTTTAAACCCAGAAAATCAAGCTCGTATTGTTCGATTATTCCTTCGGCGACAAAGCTGAAATACTTGTTATCACCTATGATTATATGGTCCAGCACCTTTACCTGCATAATAGCCGCCGCATAGACAAGGTCTCTGGTTATCTGTTTATCATTCTGGCTGGGTTCGGGATTACCCGAGGGGTGATTATGGGCGAAGACAAGGGAGACGGCGTTATTCCCGAGCGTACTTTTCATGACATCGCGGGGAGAAATAGCGCCGCCCGTTATCGTGCCTTCAAAACTTACCCCGGCAGGCATCTATATTTCCCTCCGCAGACAGTTAATGCCTCAATTCTAACACTAATCAACACAGGTAACCAGACGGTTAAATGCGCTCTATCTAGCCGTCTTTCGTCTCCAGCCCAACTCCATCTTCGCCGATTATCTCGACCAGCCGCCGATGAAGCTCCGGGCAGTAATCGACGCGCATACCGGACAGCCGCAGATTGAATACTTTTTTTTCATTGTCGATCATCAAATTGACCTCGTCATATCCCGGAAAATCCCTTAAGATGTTATTAATTTTATGTAAATTGGCAACATCACCGGCTTTATCACTGGTTTGCTTCATGCGAATAACAAGCTTCTGTGTTTTAACCGGCACCACATCAGTTCTGGCCTCTTTAACGACGGGAGTTACTATGCCCGGCAAGGGTGTGGCCACTCCTTCACCACTCCCGGTTTCTTCCACCTGGTAGTATTCCACTTTCCCGCATACAAGCTGTACCCTGCCGCTCCTATCTAGTTTCACCTTACCGTCAATCCGCAGTATGTTTCCTTCCTGCCAGAATTCCTGTGTAGCGGCATAGTCCCGCGACCAGACCATAACCTCAATCTTGCCGTCCAGGTCCTCCAGTACTACGCTGGCAAATGGCTTCCCATCCCTGGTAACCAGATTACGGACTGAATCTACCATGCCGGCAACCACTACCGTCTGTCCCTCCATATCAACATCAATTCTGCCGCAACGGGTGGTGTTCTCCGCCGCCGCCCTTGCGACGAACGGGCTGAAAGGGTGCTCTGACAGATAGACGCCCAGAAGCTCTTTCTCCCAGCTCAGTTTATCCTTTGTTGAAATCTCGGTATCCACCATAGCCAGACTGGGCATAGGAACGTTAACCTTTTCACCCCACAGGTCAAACATGGTGGATTGCCCTGTTTCTTTCAGTTTTTGTTCCCGCTGCGCCAGAGATAAAATAGAGGCGACATTAGCCAGCAGGGTACCACGTTCACCCAGACAATCGAGCGCACCGGCTTTTATAAGGCTCTCCATCACCCGCTTGTTGATACTGCCCAGATCGGCCCGGCGGCACAGGTCTTCAATAGACTTATAGTCTCCGCCTTCATCGCGTTCCTGAATAATAGACTCTATAGCTCCTGCTCCCACATTCTTTACAGCCACCAGGCCAAAGCGAATGGCATCGGTGCCGTCAACCGGCTTTTCTATAATGAAGTCAGCCCTGGAGCGGTTGATATCGGGAGGCAGCACCGAAATGTTAAGACGGCGGCACTCGGTAACAGCGGTGGCTATCTTTTCCGAATGATCGGTAAAAGCGATAAAAAGAGCGGCAAGATACTCCACCGGGTAATGCGATTTGAGATAGGCCGTTTGATAGGCAATAAGGGCATAACTTACGGCATGAGCCTTATTGAAGGCATAGCCGGCAAAGGGCTCTATCAGTTTAAAAATCTGGTCGGCCACTTCCGCTGAAAACTCGTTCTTCTTGGCGCCGGCGATAAAATTGCGCCTTTCCTTTTTCATAACATCGGCTATCTTCTTGCCCATTGCCTTGCGGAATATATCAGCCTGTCCCAGGCTATAACCGGCGAAGGCGCGCACGATAAACAACACCTGCTCCTGATAAACAATCACTCCGTAGGTTTCTTTAAGAATATCGGCTAATGCGGGGTGTGGATAGCTAATGGGTTCAAACCCGTGTTTTGCCTTGATGAAACGCGGTATCTGTTCCATAGGTCCCGGGCGGTAAAGGGCTACCATAGCCGCGATGTCGCTGAAAGTGGATGGTTTAAGCTCTTTTATATAACGGCGCATACCGCTGCTTTCCAGCTGAAAGACGCCGGTGGTTTCACCAGCGGACAACAGCTCAAAGGTCTTGGGATCATCCAGCGGTATCTTACGCAGGTCGATTTCAACACCGCAATTTTCCTTGATTATCTCTTTTGCCCGGCTAAGGATGGTCATGTTGGCCAATCCCAGAATGTCCAGCTTAAGCAACCCGATTCTGGCGATGTCCTCCATGGCATACTGGGTCATTACCAGCCCGTTATTATTACCCCTGCTCAACCGCTGCAACGGCGTGTAATTGGTGAGGGTATCCCTGGCAATGACGACGCCGGCGGCATGTGTACTGGCGTGGCGGGCAATCCCTTCCACGCCCCTGGCTGAATCGACCAGGTTTTTCACCGTGGCTTCTTCGTGATAGATGTTCCTCCGTTCGCCACTTTCTTCAAGCGCCCGGTCAAGAGTTATGCCCGGAACTAAGGGGACCAGCCGGGCAACACGGTCAACATCGCCATATGGTATGCCCAGCGAGCGGCCGGCATCTCTTATAGCCGCCCTGGCACCCAGAGTGCCGAAGGTTATAATCTGCGCCACATGGTCTGCCCCATACTTCTGAGACATATAAGCGATTATCTCTTCGCGGTGGATATCCTCAAAATCAAGGTCTATATCCGGCATTTCCCGCCTCTCAAGGTTCAGGAAACGCTCAAAGACAAGCCCATTGGCAATGGGGTCGACCTCGGTTATACCCAGACAGCGAAGCACGATACTGGAAGCGGCGCTACCGCGAACATTGAAAAGTATATTTTTCTCCCTGGCAAAAGAGATTATATCCCAGACAACCAAAAAGTAGTTGACAAACTGGGTTTTTTTAATAACCTCCAGTTCATAATCAAGGCGTTCTTTTATTTCCTGGCTGACATCGGGGTAGAAATCGGGTAACCGCTGGTAACACAGGTCTGCCAGAAACTGGTCGGCGGTTTTTCCCTCGGGTATATCTATTTCCGGCAGGTGAAGGCGGCCAAACTCAAGTTCAAGATTGCACATTGCGGCAATTTTCTCCGTATTTTCAAGAGCCTGGGGAATATCCTTATACAACTCCGCCATCTCCTGATAGGTCTTGAGATAGAAAAAGTCCCCGGCCATCTTCATTCTTTTCTCTTCATAGATAGATGAGTTGGTGCCAATGCACAGCAACAGATCTTGGGCTGAGGCATCACTCTTGTTTACATAATGAACATCGCCGGTGGCTACCAGTGGTATATCAAGCTCATCAGCCATTGCAATAAGTGCCGGGTTCACCCGTTCCAGTTCAGGGATTGGGTGCCGTTGTATCTCAAGGTAGAAATCACCAAAGGTTTTCTTATACCACAGGGCAGCCTTCTTCGCCTCCTCCAACCGTCCCCCCAGTATCAGGGCCGGGACCTCCCCCGCCAGGCAGGCAGACATGGCGACGAGTCCTTCCCTGTATTCCATTAGAAGTTCTTTGTCTACCCTCGGTTTATAATAAAAACCCTCAAGGTGCGCTTTTGTAGTCAGCTGAATAAGGTTGTGGTATCCGGTACGGTTCTTTGCCAGCAGTACAAGGTGATAGCTGTTTTTATCCGCAGCACTGCGGCCAAGATGACTGTCGGGCGCCACGTATATCTCACAACCGATAATGGGTTTTATGCCGGCCGCTCTGGCTTTCTGGTAGAACTGGATGACGCCGTACATAGCACCGTGGTCGGTGATTGCCAGGCTATCCATACCCAATTCTTTGACCCTGTCTACCAGTTGAGAGATACGGCACATACCGTCAAGCAGGCTGTATTCGGTATGAATATGAAGATGGGTGAACATAACACCTCTACCGCAAGAAATCAAAAGAATTATAACACAGCCGTGCTTTTTGAGCCCCTGGTATTTAAAGCTGAATGGCTTAAATCAGACAATATTTTGAAAAATAAATTAGGCTTTTTACCCCTGAAAGTGTAAAATCATAGGTAATGGAAAGAGCAAAAGTGATTCTTGTTATCACCGCCAGGTGGTTATTTATACTCTGCCTGCCGGCACTGCTTCTTACCGCCAGCATCGGTATTGCCGTAAACAGCCAGTGGCTGTATGAATACGGTTTTGATAAATACAATATCAGCCAGGTCACCGGTCTGCCCGATAGCGAACTGGAGAAGGTAGCCAGTGGGCTGATTGATTACTTCAACTCGGGTGAAGAATTTATTGATATTACTGTAATCAAGGACGGCCAGCCCTTTACCATCTTCAACCAGAAAGAGGTGGCTCACCTCAAAGACGTAAAGGGGTTAATACAGCTTGATTACTGGGTTCTACTGGGTGCCGGTATTTATGTCATGGTTTTCGCCACGGTAAGTCTCTCCTGGCTGGCAAGGGAATGCCGGCGCAAGCTGGCAGTTTCCACAATCAGTGGCAGCGGATTAACCCTGGGGCTGATGCTGCTGTTGGGGTTGCTGGCGCTGCTGGATTTTGACAGATTTTTCCTGCAATTTCATCTCATCAGCTTTACCAATGACCTGTGGCAGCTGGACCCGACAAAAGATTACCTTATAATGCTCTTTCCCCAGGGCTTCTGGTATGATGCCACCTTATTCTTCGCAGTGCTGACATTGGTGCTGGCGGTCATCCTTGCCGGGGTGGCTGGAGGCTATCTCCTGATTGCAAGAAGAAGAGAAATATTTTAGCTATAATCTAAAAATGGCTACCTTTATAAAGGTAGCCTTTGGTTCATCTTTCAACTCTACTGTATCTACTGCCCCAGCAAAAGCTTGATTTCCGATATATGTTCCTGCTCGTCCTAGATAACCTGCCGCATGCTGTGCTCCAGCTGGTAAAACTCATACTTAAGCTCATCTTTCATTTCGACGATTTTCGTATATACTTCCATATAGAAATCAACGGCATGCTTTTCAGCGGCAAGGTTTACCTCCAGTATATCCTCCATCGTTCCGGCAGCCTTCGTTTCGCCAATACCCATGGTGGGTACACCATGGGTATTGGCGAAACGAAGGCTGCCGGAACGACAGAGGATATACTGGAGGTAAACATTGCCCCTGAAAAGCATGCCGTTGATTTCTACCTGGAAGTATATAAGAAAATCGTCGAAATGAAAGATGAGCTTAA
>PVMS01047841.1_pt1 | contig 26825 bp, 19 predicted proteins | sample 1853461 | NCBI WGS metagenome assembly PVMS01 (sample SAMN08582032, study PRJNA380276) | Marine sediment metagenome, whole genome shotgun sequencing project. | isolation source: ocean sediment barecode stripped | collected 2017
GAAGGAGGAGATGTTCGAGTGGTGGGGGCCGATCCTGCACGAGTACTACGGCGGAACCGAGCTGAATGGACTCACCTACGTGGGGCCCGAGGACTGGCTGGCCCATCCCGGGACCGTCGGCCGCGCGGTGATGGGGACGATCCGCATCTGCGACGAGGACGGCGCCGAGCTGCCGACCGGCGAGCCGGGCATCGTGTACTTCGAGCGAGACAAGACGCCCTTCCAGTACCACAAGGACCCGGAGAAGACGCGGAGCGCGCAGCACCCGAAGCATCCCGCCTGGACGGCCCTGGGAGACGTGGGCTACGTCGACGACGAGGGCTTCCTCTACCTCACCGACCGGGCGTCGTTCATGATCATCTCGGGGGGAGTCAACATCTATCCCCAGGAGATCGAGAATGAGCTGATCATGCATCCCAAGGTGGAGGACGTCGCCGTGATCGGGGTGCCGCATCCGGAGTTCGGAGAAGAGGTGAAGGCGATCGTACAACCGGTCGCGGGCGTGAACGCCGACGAGACGCTGGCCGAGGAGCTGATCGCCTACGCGCGAGAGCGCCTGGCGGCATACAAGTGCCCGCGCTCGCTCGATTTCGAGAGCGAGCTCCCGCGCCTCCCCACCGGAAAGCTCTACAAGCGCCTGCTCAAGGACCGCTACTGGGGGCGCGGCGACTCGAAGATCGTCCAGGAGTAGCCCGGCCCCAGTGCGCGTAGTGGCAACTGGCCGAGAGGTATGGGAGCGCGCTAGCCGGCCTCGGCCAGCACTGTCTTTCGTCTGTGCATAAAGACGAAGACCCCGCAGTACAAGAGCAGGGCGACCAGAGCCATGCTTCCGCTGAGCATGAACATGACCCCGTATCCCATGCCGGCGCCCAGAACCGAGGCCGCGATATTGGGGCCGACGAACTGGCCGAAACCCTGCACGCTGGGCAGCAGGGCCACCAGGGATCCGCTCCGGTCCATGTGGGCCATCATGGCCGACTGGTAGACATCGACGAACGTCCAGAGGGTCATGAAGGAGAACAGACTCACGAGGATGTTGATGGCTGTGATTCCACCACCGAGCATCATGACGATGGCCGCCATCAACAACAGGGACGCAAACAGCGGCTTGAACAAACCAAAGCGAGCGCAGACCATCGCAATTGCGCAGCCAACGATTGCAAAGATCGATGACCATGTCAGCAATGGGCCCACCCAGTCTTTGTCGATGCCATCCGCGTGCGCCGCGAGCTCGATATAGGTGTAGTAGCCGCCGATGTTGATGTAGGTAAAGCATACGGCGGCGAGGCAGAGCACAGGCAGAACGCGAGGCACGTGCCAGTCTTCGACGTGGTCTTCGCCCTCCGCTTGCCGCGCCAGCTCTTCGGCGTTCAGAGGCCGGGTCGGCAACCAATGCAAGAACCCGAGACACGCGGCCGCCAGGACGATGAAGAAGAGGTAGATCTCGTTCATCGTCAGCTTGGGAAGAACATGCAGCTCCGCCGCCGTGGAGAACGCGAAGCCGAACAACAGCAGGTTGAATGCCCGCACGGGTTTGGTGGTTCCCCCCAGAGTAACCACCGCGACGCCCGTGAAGAGTCCACTACCGATTCCAGTCACAACACGAAGCCATAGAACGGGCATGTAGTCGACAGCCACCATGCACAGCGCGTTGCCCCCGATCGACAGAATCACGCCGGCCAAGACCAGGTACCGCCGGTTGACCCGAGCGACGAGCAGTGCAGCCAGGATCGCACCGATCGAGAGGCGACCCAGGTCAGCCCCCCAGACTCTTCCCACCTGCTCTTCGCTGAAGCCGAGCATGCCCACCATGGCAGTACTCAGCACCGGTACACTCACCATCACCGAGTAGCCGACCAATGCCATGAACAGCGAGATGGAAATCGAACGCCAGCCATCGAAGATGATGGAGCTGCTCGGCGAGGCCATAGAGTCGTTGGTCACGATTCACCCTTCATATGTCTTGGGTTCGCCCATTGAACAGGCAGCCGCAGCGAATCTTTAGCACCGGAAACGGAGCTGGACCCTTGGCCCCGTGGGGGGCTGGCTCGTCTGCAACCCGTCTGATCGGGCCTCCGCCATCACCGAAAGCCTACGCCCGGTCGTCTCAGGGCGGCCGGCCGAACAAGAGGAATCTCCGCTCCGCTCGCTCGAAACGAAATCCCCGACGCCGAAAGTCCGTGACCGGCCATTCCGATCAGCGCATCTCCAATCGGAACACGTAGGCCTCGGCAACGATTTCGTTTCGGAAGCGGATGTCGTATTTCCGCTCCCAGGCGTCGGCCACGCGCGTGAATTCGGCCTGGTCCTCGACGCGGGTTCCCCGTAGCTCGTAGAGCTTCTCCTCCACGCGAACCCGAACGTTCGGGTGGGCCTCCAGGAGCTCGACCCAGGTGCTTCGATTGGCTCCCGCGTGCACGTAGAGCGCCGGCCCCAGGCCCACCGCCCAGACGTTCACCGAGTATGGATCCTCGCGGCGAGTCTCCAGCTGGATGGTGCTGGTCTCGTCACTGAAGGACCAGTCCGCCGGCGGACTCACCAGCTCGCCTTCGAGCTCACCACCGGGAAGCACCAGAACGGGTCCGCAAGCAAGGAGCCATAGAGTCAGTTGCATGGCTCCGAGAACTGCGATGAATTGCGAACGCATCGAACGATGTCCAGTGCAAGAGGTTCCCACCGTCGGATCGGCTGGCGGCAGGGTCTTCCGGCCTACTCGAAGATGTCGCGGACGAGCTTCCCAGCGGCGCGCCCCGCTTCGCCGCCGACCGCCTTTTCGATCTGGCGTTGGGCCTGGCTCGCCGCCACGGTGCGTCCAACGGCCGCCGTGTAGGCACCGAGCACCTTCTCGCCAATTTCCGCCGGGGTGCCGCCGCGCTCACCGCCGACGTTCTTCATGTCGAGTCCGGGCATGTCGACGAAGAGCGGCTCCTGTTCCTTCGCCAAGGCCGAAACGTCGGCGGTCACCGTGCCGTCTTGGAAGTCGAGGTGGCGGATCCGGATGCGCAGGTCCTCGCCCGCCTGGGCGGCCTCGCCCTGCTGCTTCGGATCCGATTGGGCGGAGGGGCCCGAGTATCGGTCGATGTTCTTCCTGATCACGTCGAAGTTCGACTCGCCGTCTGCCTTCACCTCGAAGTTCGCCTCGGGAGCGAGGATCCGCAGCTGGTCGACGACGAAGGGGGTCGCCGCCACGCTCTTCGGGTCGACTTCCAGAGTGATCTCGTCGAAGCGAAACGCATCGCCGGAGGCGAAGCCAGGCGGGTTTCCGACTCGCAGCCCTCGGATCGTCCCGCGACCGTCGGCCAGTTTGATGCTCACGGAGCCCACGCGCACCGGCACACCGGCGATCTCGCTGCCGTAGTGCTCGATGGCGGCCTCGATCAGCGAGTCGAGGCGCGACCCCACGAAGTAGATTGCAGCCGCCGCGACGACGACGATTCCGATACCCGCGAACAGGACGATGCGCTTCATGGCCGGGAGCTTAACGCCGACGCCCCCAGCTCGCCCGAACGGCCGGACCCCGCTGTCCGCTCTTCGCAGATCGGTCGTGCGCCATCAGGCAACGAACCACTCGGTCGGGGCGCGGCTGGCCTGCCACCCGCTCACGGCGCGATCGGGTCGCGATCGGCGCGGGCCTAAACCTGGCCATGAGCCGCGCCTAAGAACGCGCAGACTCGCCGGGGAGCGGTGCTGCAACCTTCGAACTGATAATTGTCCCAGCGAGTTGCGAAAAACGGATCGGGGCGGAGTCGCCGCTCCCGGCTCGCGACGACCGGGGACGAGCATGTCAACGATGGCGTCGTTCTTTCGCTATGGGATTGCGGCGGGGGCGCTCCTGGCGCTCGCGTGCTCTCCTGACGAGGCGCCACGGCAGGACATCGTCGGTACCGGAAAGAAGCTCTACTCGCAGTTCGACGAGGAGCTGATCATCCGCGACTTCTTCGAGGACCGCCCCGACGGAGTGTTCCTCGATATCGGCAGCGCACACCCGAGAAAGTTCAGCACCACCTATTACCTGGAGAAACACCTCGGCTGGTCGGGTGTCGCGGTCGATGCCCTCGCATCCTATGCGCCAGCGTACGAGCGCCTGCGGCCCCGCACGCGCTTCTTCAGCTACATCGTCACAGATCACGAGGGGACCCTGGAAAAATTCTTCGTCGTTCACGCCGCACCCGGGCTCTCCTCGACGATCGAGGACCGGACCTTCCGCGGGACACAGCTCCAGCAGGAGGAGATCCGCGTCCCGACGATCACGCTGGACCGGCTGCTCGACGACGCCGGGGTGGAGCGGATCGACTTCCTCTCGATGGACATCGAGATGGGAGCGCCCAAGGCACTCAATGGCTTCGACATCCGGCGCTTTCGCCCCGAGCTGGTGTGCATCGAGAGCGGACGCCGCGAAGACGGCAGCCGCGACGAGGAATACAACCGGCGCCTGAATGCGTGGTTCGAGGATCACGGATACGTCCGGATCGAGCGCCACGACGCCTTCGACGACGTCAACTGGTATTTCTCCCCGCGCACCTGAGGCCGGGCCCGCGCTCATCACCCGCTTCCTGGCCCCCGAGTATCTGGGAAGAGCCGGCGAGGCTCGCGTGCATGCACCGGCGCTTGGCCTCGGCCGTCACAACCAGTTTCGGATGACGAGGAACACGGGCCGGATGATAGGATTCGGCATCGATGCGCGAATCGCTGACGAAGCCGTCGACGAGGAGCCGATTGGAAAGCGAACCCGTCGACTACGAGGCCGAGCTGCGGGACGCCGTCGACGCGACGCGCGGCAGCCTGACCGTCCCTGCAGATTGGGAGGGATTTCCCGGCAGGGCTTTCGGCGGCTTCCTGGCGGCAGCGGTGCTGGTGGCGGCGTCGAGCCAGACCGAGCACCCCCGGCCTCTCAGCCTCTTCTCGCGCTACTACCGGCCTGCTCCCGTCGGCCGAGCCATCGGCCTGGCGCTGACGCCGGAGCGAAAGGGGCGCAGTGTCGACACCTTCGCGGCGCGGCTGGTCGACGGAGACCGTCTGCTGTCGACTTTCTCCATCGCCTTCGGTCGTGACGGCGAGGCTCCCCTCTCCTCCCAGGCGCTGGCGCCGATGCCTGCGGTCGTCCGACCCCGGCCCGTCTGGCAACACCTCGTGGAGCTCGGCATCGAGCCCGGGCCGCTGATACGACGCGTGGGCTACCGGGCGCAGACCGAGGACCTGCCGCACCTGGACGACACGAACGACTGGCACCTTCATTCGGAGTGGCCGGCGCCGACGACCCCCGACCCGGCCGTGCGCGCGGCGGCGGCACTCATGGCCATCGACGCGTTCGTGGGCCCCGCGACCATGCGCGCAAACGCGCGGGATCTCGATCAGGAATGGCCCGTGATGATGCCTTCGCTGGATCTCAGCGGCTGGTTCTACGCGCCGGAAGAGACGCACGGGGGCAAGTGGCTCACCGTGCGGACCTCGGTCCCCGTGAGCCGAGCGGGCTTTGCCGTGGGGCGGACACAGGTCTGGGCCGGCGCCAGCCTGGTCGCCGAGGGTATGAGCCAGGTCGCGCTGGTGCCGGTCCCACCTCAGGTGGGACCGGAGTCCTGAGCCACCCCATTCGCAGCTGAGTCGGCGGTTCAGCCAGAAGTGGAATGGGGACGAACGCCCATGAGAGAATGCCTGGACTGGCGGTATCCTTCCGTTGCCCCGGTGCTCCGAGAGCCGCCTGCGAGCGGCCCACGCGAGGAAGTTTCATGGCGGTTCACGCCTCGACCCACTCCGACGTACTGATCTCCGCCGACTCCCACGTGGGTGAGACGGATGCGCTCCACGAGCGACTTCCCGAACACCTTCAGCAGTTCCTCACCAAGCTGGTACTCGCGGACAACGGCGATCTCGACTTCGAGTACGCGGGAGAGGTTTCCAACTTCCCCGTTCGAAAGAGGCTCTCCGATCGCGATCTCGAGAAGGAGTTCCGGTCCGACCCCTCGATGGGAACCGATCTCGACATCCGTCTGCGCGACATGGCGCGCGAAGGTGTCGACGCCGAGGTGATCTTTCCCAATCTGGGCCTCGCGTCCGCGGGCGGGAGACATTCCGTCGAGTTCTACGAGGCTTATGCGAGGGCCCACAACGATTACGTCTGGGAGGTGTTCAGCGACCAGCCCAAGCGCTTCAAGCCTGCCGGAGCCCTGCCCGTCGACGACGTCGACAGTGCGGTCGCCGAGGCGACCCGCTGTATCGAGCGCGGCTTCGCCACGCTCTTTCTTCCATGCGTGGTGCCGTGGCAGCCCTATCGCCTGGACGTCTACGAACCCCTCTGGAGCCTCTTCGAGGAGGCGCAGGTGCCGGTCAGCTTCCACGTCTTCAGCGGGAACCTGGACCTCGGCGGGGAGTTCTGCGACGCCAGTGACCTGAACGAAGAGCGACTTGCGATCACCCGGAAATACCACGAGGCGCGGCTCCTGGCGGGAGAGGAGCTCGAAACCGTGGTCGGGATGGCCGCCGGAATGAGCCCCATCCTGGAGCTGACGGGCTCCGGCGTACTCGAGCGCCATCCGGACCTCCAGTTCGTCATCACCGAGTCGGAGTGCGGGTGGCTCGCCTGGCTGCTCCAGGCCATGGACCAGATGCAAGAACGCCGGCACCTCTACCGGAAGCATCTGCCCCTGCGCGCGAGCGAGTATTTCCTGCGCCAGGGCCACATCACGATCACCGACGACGCCGTCGCCCTCGCGAACATGAACTTCACAGGCGGCGCCGACCGCCTGCTGTGGGGCAACGACTATCCGCACGACGAAGGGACCTGGCCCGAGAGTGGGCGTTTCATCGACGACATTCGCAACGCGCTCTCGTCCGATGACGCCCAGAAGCTCTTGTGCGGGAACGCGGCGCGGGTCTACGGCTTCGACCTCGACCATCTGGCGAGCCACCGATCGGAGCTCACGGACGCCTAGCCCGGGTCGAGTGACCGCCCGGCGAGGCCTCCGAGCCGTGCTCGTGCACCGCCCGACCCGTGGCCCCTGCGTTCCGCCTGCCGGTGCCGCGAAGCCTCACGCCTCGCCGCTGCTCGGGAGTTGCACACGAAAGACAACGGAACTGCCACCGGAGCGCATGAGCACGCGAAATTCCGGTGCTATGTGGCGATTTTACCTCATCGAATCATCACGCGTTACCGATGCGGAGCGCGAGGTGATTGATGTGATGACGCGCACAAAGCTACTCCCGGTGTTGATCCTGATGGCCTGCTTCGGGCTCCCGAGCTTCGCCGATGAGGCGTCGGCCTCCGAGCCGCCGGTCGACCCCGGGGCCGGGTTCGAGGAATCCCTCGAGCTGATGCAGGACAGGTTCGACCGTCAGCTGAGCGAGCTGATGGAACGCAACCTCGCGGGGCTGGAAGCGCAGCGGAACGAACGCCTGACGACGCAGCTCGAGCGGAGCTACGCGATGGCAGGGGGCCGGCAGATCGAGGTGATCGTGGTTCGACCGTCGCGCTCCAGCTCTGGAGACGAGCTCGGATCCGTCGCGAAGCACACGCCCTGAACCCTGCGTGCGAGCTGGTCCGTGACCGACTACGGGCCTTCGAACCGAAAACCGTTGAGCGAGGTGGCGCCGTCCCACGGTCGATCGGATTCCCGTCGCGTCCATTCGCGGCGAAAATCAGGGCAGCGGGTCGTCAGTCCAGCGCCATTCCCCAGCTGTAGAGCACCGTCGCCAGTGCTGTCGCGCCGAGCATCCACTGCATCGCGTTCGAAAGCGGCCGACGAAGGGCCAGCGTGACGGCGACACCCAGGCCTGTTCCCACCAGCAGACCCAGCAGATGGGCGCCGAGATCGGCGCGCGCTCCCGTGCCCAGCATGGCGAGGAGCGCGAGACCACCGGCAAAGGGGGTCCAGCGCCGGTGGCCGCGCGCGCCGATGCGTCCGCGCCGCACGACGCCGCGGCCGCCGAGCAGCCCGACCGCGCCGAACACGGACGTCGAGGCGCCCACCGAGACATGCGCCGTACCGTGGTACGCGGCGTTGAGGAAGTTGCCTCCCGCCCCCGCGGCCAGCGCCAGCGCGATCGCGAGGCCGGGGCCGACGCTGCCGCCGAGGGCGGTCAGGAAGAGAACACCCGCGAAGGCGTTGCCGAGAATGTGAGCGAGATCCGCATGAAGCGTGAGCGAGGTGACCGTGCGCCACGCCTCGCCCGAGAGGATTCGTTCCGCGTCCGCGCCCCCCCGCTCGAACCAGCGAATCGACGCGTCGCGCGGGCCTGTCACGAAAAAGAAGAGCAGCAGCGCTCCCATCGTCGCGAGAGCGGCGTTGAAGCTTCCCGGATGATCGGGCTCGAGTTCGACCGGCGGCGGAGGCGGGTTCTCCGACTCGTAGAGTTCGAGAATCGAGAGCGCGCGTTCGAGATCCGAATCTCGCACGATCAATGAGTAGCCGTCAGGTCCGGGCTCGACGGAGCTGGCGACTCCGTCGGCCAGGAGAACGAGCGCCCACTCGTTGACGAGCTGGTGGCTCGAGTTGACCCGGACGGGAGCGTTCATCGTCCCTCGGGGCCCTGCCGTGAGGCGTCGCCGCTTCGTCCGTTCGGCATCCAGTGACGCCTGTGCGGCATGCAGCTAGCCCAGGGCCAGATCGACGACGCGCTCGACCAGGGCGCCGCCGAGCCACGAGCCCAACCCGATCGCCACGTACAACGCGAAGCGCACCAGCGTCGACACGTCCCACGGCCACTCGCCGGCGCTCTGGACCTGGGCGCGAAGCGTGAGCAGAACGTGCAGGTGGGCCGCTGCGTCGCGCTCCTCGCCAGGCCGGGCCTCGAGGACCGGCACCTCGGCCTCCCGGATCGCGGCTGCGATCTCGGCCAGCCGCCTGCGCTTCTCGCTCCTCAGGCGCAGATGCACGCCGTGGACCGGCAGGATCAGCGAGAAGACGGCAACCGCCACGACCAGGACCTGCGTGAACGGCACGGCCTCCCCGGCGCTTCCGCTGAAGAAGAGCAGCGAGAAGATCGAGATCAACAGGATGGGAACCAGTGCTCCCTGGGCCCCCCGGCGCGCAAAGGGAGTCAGGGGCCCCTGCTCCAGGAGGTCGATCACGGCATGATCGCGGCCGAGCCGGGAGATGCGCCGGGACACGGTGATCTCCTGCGCGATGGTTCGGGTGCCGAGCCAGACGGCGGCCAGGTTGATCCAGACGATCCAGGGAAGAACCGGGTGGCCCAGCGGATAGGGCACGATGACGCCGGGCTCGTTCAGGACGATGACGGTCGTGATCACGGCGGCCGAGACACCGGAAATGCGCGCCCAGACCGGGTCCCAGCGTGTCACCTCGCGGACGACCTCCGAAAACCGGCTGTCGGGAATGTCCAGTACGGGTTTCAGATCGCGCAAGCACGCGACGGTGGCACGACGGGCATACACGGATGCGGCCGGTGCTGCTCCCACGAGGAGCGCGAAGACCGCGGCGGGCATCACGCGCAGGGGATCCCCCGCAAGGGAGAGGTAGAGCAGACCAAACGAGAACTGGCCGGCCGCCAGCGCCATGCCGCCCCAAGCCGGCGCCACCGGGAGCGCTTCGATGAGAGCTTGGGTCCAGGGCAGGCTCGAGACCCGGCTCGCCTTCCCCTCGCGCGAAATCACTGTCTCGGCCATGGCGGCGGACGGCGCTCGAGATTCTACTGGCCCATTTCGGCGAGCTTCTCGAGCAGGATCTCCTTCGGTGTAGAGCGCCCGCAGCACCGGGAACTCGTTCAACGATGATAGTCCGAATAGAGAGCGGGCAGGAAGCTCGCCAGGTGATTCATCTCCATGCCGCAGTGGACCACCATGTCGCGGCCCAGGTCCGGGTCGAGCAGGCGCCGGACGACGAAGTCGGAGCTGGCCAGCCGGCCCAGCAGGCTCTCCCGTCCGATCCCCTTGATCTCCGGCTTGGCCAGCCAGAAGCGGCTTCGCATCTCCGATCCGCCATCCACTTCCCGAATCTGGTGAACGAGGCGGCCGATGGTGATGGGCGCCCGCTGCAGGGCGACTGTCCCACAGACCGTGGCCGTGATGCCGTTCTCCGCGAAGGCCGAGGTGTCCGAGAAGTACTCACCAGGATCCGAGAACGAGATCGTGATCTCCTGCTTCGTGTTGCCGACGTACTCGGTCACGTAGTGGGTCGTCATGTACTTCTCGCGGTCGCTGAGCCCTGGATCGTCCCCTTTCATTTCCTGGGTGCCGTTGGCGAGGTGAGCCCGCGGGTGCCAGAGCTTGTACCGCTGATGCTCCATGGTGTGCCAGCCCATCCACCACTCGAAGATCGCGCCCGTTACGCCGGGCATCTTCGTGAGGACCGCGACGAAGATCTCGCCGGAGGCGAGCTTCGTCGTTCCGTTCTCGAGAGGCAGGTACCCAGGCTCGACCAGAAGATCCGCTCGCTCGATGTCGAAGCCGAGCTCCGAAGCCTCCGGGCCGTGAAGGATCGCCTGGCCCACCTGCTCCTGGAGCGGCTGCATGTCTGGATTCCAGTAGCGGGCGTAGGGCTTGCCGACGAGGTCTCCATCTCGCATGCCCAGGTAGACATCGTGCTTCACGGGATCCCGCTCCCACGTTGTTTCCGAGACACGTGAGTAGCGCTTCCCGCCTCAGCTCCCGTAGGCGCGGCTCGCGTAACGCACGAGGGCTGCGGTGAGGCGCTCGACCTTGTTGACCAGGCGGGCCTGGATCTCGAGCATGCGCCGCAGGTCGAAGTTCGTCTCGTCGCCCGCGGCCAGGATCCGGAACTCGACCGCCAGCGCGTCCCAGTCCTGACGCAGGCTGCTCAGCAGCTCGCCGGCGGCGGTGGCCGAGGAACCGCGCTTGGGATCGAGAGCCGCCGCAAAGAAGGGATTCTCGTCGTTGGCGCGCCGGATCGCCCGGTAGGCCTCCAGGGTACCGCCCAGCCCGGCGCGGTTCTCTTTCGGATGGATCCCGGCCACGAGATAGACGGCGTGCTTGGTGGCTCGCTCGATGATCATCGCTGCGTAGCCCGAAGTGCGCGCGGTCGGGCAGACTCCAAGGTCCGTCTTCCGGCACTCCTCGTGATAGAGATCGATCAGGGTCTCGCTCTCGGCAATCAGCTTGCCGCCGAGATCGTCGAAGTAACGCAGCAGCAGGGGGTCGGCGGACCGGTTCACCAGCGGCGCGAAGTCCCGGGCCACGAAGCGGTAACGGTCGGCAAGGGCAACGGATCGCACCTCCTCCCAGGCATCTTCGACGGTCTCGATCTGCCCGCGGAGGGCGGGGGTCCAGGGCGGGGGGATCGAGTAGGAGGCGCTGCCTGCCCGGAGGGCCTCGACCACGCGATCCATCTGCGCGGCGGTCTCCTCGAGGTGGCCCATGCGGACGTCGCCCAGGTGCAGCTGGTAGAGCAGGTTCTGCTTGCTGAGCCGCTCCGCGAGGTTCCGGATCCGGCCCGCCTCGATCTCCGCGACCGCGATCTCCCAGGGAAGCACCTGCGCGGACGCGGGCGCGACAAGGAACACGGACGTGGCGGCCAACAGCACCGCTCGCGCCCGGCTGGACGACCGGGCAAGGTCTGCCATCGCCACCCGATCGTACGCCCACCGCTCCCGCGAAGAAACCCCGCCGCGTAAGTCCCCGTCCTCGCTCGCGTTCACCGGGTCTCGGAGACGAGCCCGCGCCGGCGGCATCACGCTAGTCTGGGCGAGATGAGCGGACCTCGTGCGGCGCTGATGCCGGTGCTCCTGTTCCTGTCGCTGGCCGTTCCGCTCGCAGCGAACTGGAACGCCCCCGGCGACGAAGGCGTGACCCTCAACCAGGCGATCGGTGAGATCGAGCTGGAGACGGGCGGCAGCGCGATCACGCCCTTCGCGACGCTCGCTCCGGTTCTGGACAACGCTCACGGCTACCGCGTCGCGGACGTGATCTCGGCGATGCGCACGCGGGGAATGCACCCGCCGGCATACCCCGTACTGATTCACCTCTGGACCCGGGTGGGCGGCACCTCTCCCGGGTGGCTACGCCTGCCGGGAATCCTGCTGGGACTGCTCAGCGTCCTTGCCGTCTGGGGGATCGCGCGGGAGGTGCGGCCAGAGGGCTCGGCGGCGACCTGGGCGGCGCTGCTGGTGGCGGCCTCGCTCAACCTCGTCCAGTTCTCGGTCTACCTGAGGCCGTACTCTCTCGAGCTCGCGCTGGTGACCGGCTCGACCTGGCTCCTGCTCCGACTCAGAGCGGCGGGATCGCAGCGGCAGACGGCCGCGCGCTGGGCAGGTTTCGTCGTCTCCAGCCTGCTCGGCCTCTATACGCTCTACCACTACGCCTTCGTCCTGGCCTGGCAGATGCTCGTGCTGCTGCTCTGGGCGCTGCTGGATCCGATCGTCTCGCGCCGGAGCGATCTCCTGAGACTCCTCGCCGCGGCGGGCACGATCGTCGCGGGCTTCGCCCCGTGGCTCGGCGCGCTGGCCGAGCACATGGTGCTCACCGCTTCCCACCGCTTCTACTTCCAGGGGTTCCCCGAGCCGGCGAGCTGGCTGGCGAGTACGGCGGACCTCGTTCGCATGCTGGTCCTGGGCGGAGAGCATCCGACACTCGCACTCGCTCCCGCGCTGGCCGGGCTGGTGCTGTTCAGCGGGCTGCTGGTGGCGCGCCCGCTGCTCTCCTCGGGGCTCGCGACGCAGCGGCGCGCGCTGCAGATCTTCTGGCTCACCACCCCGTTGATTCCAGTCGCCATCTTCTTCGCGGACTTCCTGCGTGACACCCACACCGCCTTCGTGCTGAAGACGACCCTCGCGCTGCTCCCGCTGGCGATCCTTGCGCTGGCCGTCGGAGCGACGTCCCTCGCGCGTCCGGCGATGGGAACGGCCTGTTTGACCCTCTGGCTAGCGATCTTCCTGGCCGGATCGACACCGCGGGTCCTCCGCTCGCTGACCACGCCGGACTGGCAGCAGCGCGTGGCGGCGAACCTCGCGCAGAACGACAGCGAGAGCCACGTGGTCGTCGTCAGCTCGCAGGACCGGCGCTTCCTCTATCCGTTCCTGATGGATCTCCGAGACGCAGGCGCCGAGCGCGTCGCACTGACCTCGGCTGGTGAGGAGGATCTCGCCCGGCGTCTCGTGCACCTGATCCAGGAGCGCGAGCCGGCCGCGATCAGCCTGGTCCGCTTCGGCGACGGGATGGGATGGCGCGGCCCAGATCTCGAGCAGGCAGTGATCGCAGCGCGAATGCTCGGCTGGAGCGGCGTCCCCAACCGCATCCGCTCCCTGATCACGCTCGCACCCACCCCCCAGCCTCCGGGGAGCCGCTCCCCCGCTGACCGCAACCCGGCCGACCCCCGCGAACTGCAACGCCCGCCCGGCCCCACCCGACCCGATCGACTACCCGGCTCCAGGCCCCTTCATCAGCCTGCTAACCGCGCACTCCCCGAACGCGCCGCCAACCGAGCAGCGCAGTAGCCGCCAGCAGCCCGGCCAGCAGCGCCTGGGCCGGCGCCGACAGGGCCGGAACCTGGGGCGCCGCCGCCACCACGACCTCGAAGCTTCCGGTGACCTCCCCGCCTTCTCCGTCGCTCACACGCACGCCGAGAATGTGGGTCCCCGAAACAGTGAGGGACGTGCTGCCGCTTGAAGACTGCGGCCCGCTTCCCAGGATCTCCGAGAAATTGTCGTATGAGCCATCGCCGTCGAGGTCCCAATCGAACGTGAGGGTGTCGGCGGGACCCGGGTCCGTCGCGTCTGCCCAGAAGTCGAAGCTCTGGCCGTGACCCACCACCAGGTCTCCGACCATGCCGTCCACAGCCGGGTCGCCGTTCGCGACGGTAACGTCGAAGGTCCCGGTCGCATCACCGCCGTCGCCGTCGCCGACCCGCACGCCGAGGGTGTGTACGCCTTCGAGCGCGATCGAGGTCGAGCCGCCCGAGCTCTGGGTCCCGCCGCCGGGCGTCTCCGAGGCGTCGTCGAAGAGCGAGTCGCCGTCGAGGTCCCAATCGAACGTGAGCGGGTCCGAGACGCCGACGTCGGAGGCCGTGGCGGAGTAGCCGAAGCTCTCGCCCTCGGAGACGCCTAGATTGCCGGTCAGGCTGTCGAGGGTCGGGGCGACGTTCAGCACCGTAACCGTGAAGCCGTCGGTCGTCACCCCACCGAAGCCGTCGCTCACCCGGACTCCGAGGGCGAAGCTGCCCTCGTCTGACAGACTCGTGGCGCCACTCGAGGTCTGCGGACTGGTCCCCGGCGTCTCGCTGAACTCGTCGTAAAGGGCATCCCCATCGAGCTCCCATTCGAAGGTGAGCGGGTCCGCCGGCCCGGGGTCGCTCGCCGTCGCCGAGTACCCGAAGCTGGCGCCCTCGTCGGCGCTCAGGTCGCCGGTGATCGCGCTGATCCCGGGCGCGGCGTTCTGGATGGTGACGGTCACCGTCGCGACGTTCGAGGTCGCGCCGTGGGTGTCGTCCACGGTGTAGGTGAAGGTGTCGACGCCTGTCGAGAACCCGTCGTGGGTGTAGGTCACGACGCCGCTGGTCGGATGGACTGAGGTCGACCCCTTGGCGCCCTGGCTCGCGACGACCGTCGTCGGGTCGAACGCCACGTCATCCGTATCGTCGAGCAGCACCGCGATCGGGACCGACGCGGCCTGGACCACGTTGGCCGTGTCATCCCCGGCCACCGGGGCGAAGTTGACCGTGAAGCTCACGGAATCCGTCGAGCCAGGCCAGCCCAGCGGCGAGTGCTGGCCGTCGTTCAGCTCGGTAGAGACCGTGTGCGCCCCCGAGGTCAGACCCGTGGCGGGCCAGGTCCCGAAGGGGCCGAACTGCATCGTCACCGAACCGCCGTCGATCTGCCAGTGGATGTGATCCATCAGCGAGGTGTCACCGGCCAGCGTGTACGCGATGGTCACGTCCGGACCGAGCGCGACCTCGCCCTCGGTCGGGCTCGTGATCGATATGGTGCTCGGATCGAGCACGTTGAGCACGACGGTGGCCACGTTGGAGGTGGCCCCCGTCAGGTCCTGCACCGTATAGGTGAAGAAATCGGTGCCCGGAGTCACGCCGCCGTGCTGGTAGGTGACCACGCCCGTCACCGGATCCACGGTCGTCGTTCCGTTGGCGCCATCGGTGGCGACCACCGTGGTGGGATCGATCTCGTCGCGGTCGTCGAAGTCGTTGGCCAGCACGTCGATCGGAACGGGGAAGCCCGAGAGGGTCCCCGACACGTCGTCCACCGCATACGGAGGCTCGTTGGGCGGCAGCGGCGGGAAGAGCTGACTCGCCGACACGACGAGCTTGGGCTGCGACGCGCTCGACCAAAGCAGGCGCGCCACCGCCCCTCCCCCGTTCTCGTAGTACTCGATGTCGATTTCGTAGCGCTGGCCGGCCTGCAGGGCGATCGTGCCACTGTGCTCGGTCGCGGCCTGGTCGATCCACGAGTCCACCACGAGCTGGTCGTCGACCCAGACCCGGATGCCGTCGTCCGAGACGGTGTAGATCGTGTAGGTCTCGCTGTAGAGAGGCTCGATCAGGCCAGTCCAGCGCACGGAGAAGGTGTTCTCGCCGATCGAGGGGTCGGGCGAGCCGTTGCCCCAGCTGAAGTCGATGATCGGGTCGCTGCGGGTCATTACTTCGTTGGTGAGATCGATGTTGTCGAAGTAGGTCCCTTCGAGGCCGGGTGACAGAACCTCCACCTGGAGCGGCGTGCTCGAAGAGGCGCCGCCCGCGTCGGTGACCGTGAGCGTCACGGCGTAGACGCCTTCGATGGGGTACTCGTGGTCGACGCTCGACCCGAAGGCCTCGCTCCCATCGCCGAAGTCCCAGTGGTGAACGAGATAGTCGTTCTCGGGATCGGTCGAGGTGTTGGAGTCTCCGTGGAACGAGAGCGGGAAGCTCCCGATCAGAGGACTCCCGATCGCGGCAGCGGTGGGCGCCCCGTTCGGCGGGGGGTTCAACGGAACGATGTGCGCCTGATCCACCGCCGTGACCCCGACGACGTCGGACACGGTGACGACCACGAGGTAGGAGATCCGGTCGCCGGGCACGCCAACGCTCGGAATCGTGTAGTCCGGCGACGTCGGGCCGCTGTAGGTGAAGACATCGGTCACGAGCTGGTCGTTGTGGAGGCGGTGGATCGCCCAGTCGTAGCTCACGCCCGACCCGTCCTCGGGATCGCTCGCCGTGGCCGTCAATGAGATCGGGTCCCCCACCTGGAAGGTCGCACCGTGGAGCGGCGCATCGAGGGTGACGACCGGTGGGTTGTTGAACGCGGTGATGGTGACGGTCGCCTCGCCGGACGAATCGCCTTCGTCGTCATCGACGGTGTACGTGAAGCTGTCGCTGGTGGTCGGCGAGCCGTCGTGGGCGTAGGTGATCTCGCCGGTCGAGGAGTTCACGGAGGTCGAGCCGTTCGCCGCCGCGGTCGCCACCTGGACCGATGCCGGGTCGAGGCTGCCGTCCGGATCGTTGTCGTTCGTGAGCACGTCGATCACGACCGGGTAGCCCTGGGCCACCGTCGCCGAGTCGTTCTGCGCGGAGGGCGGGACGTTGGGACAGTCCGGGTAGCTGTCGACGATGTCCTCGCCTACCAGCCCGTGGCTGTCCGTAACCCGCAGGGCCACGCGAAAAAAGTAGACGTTCCCGTCGCAGCCCACCGGCGAGAAGACGGTGCTCTCGCTGGTGGTGCAGTCGGTGATCACGGGCTCCGGGTGGGTGTGCTCGTTGTGGTAGAGGGCGCGCTCCCACTCGCAGGTCCAGCCGCTCCCCTGCTCGGCGTCGCTGATGCTCGCTGCCAGTGGAAAGACCTCGCCCGTGCCCTGCATCGAATAGAAATATCCGCCCGGGATACTCGTGATGTCCACCGTGGGCGGCGTGTTGTTGACCGAGACCAGGAGCTGCGTCGAATTCTGGTCGGTCCCGTCGTCGACCGTGAGCGTCACCGTGTAGGTGGTGGGCGTCGCGGGCGGCGCGGTGAAGGTGTGGGAAGGGTTGGCCTGGGTGCTGCCGTTCCCGTCGCCGAAGTCCCAGTCGTACGTGAGGGGGTCGTCATTCGGGTCGCTGGACTGGTCGCCGGTGAACTGAACGCTCAAGTCGGCCGGGCCGTACTGCACATCCTGGCTCGCCACCGCCACCGGCGGCAGGTTCCCCGCACCCACGTAGCGGATGCGCCAGACGTTGGCGGTCCACTGGATGTAGTAGAGGTCGCCGGTATCCGGATGGGCGGCGATGTGGACGACGCCGCCAGCCCCCAGGTGGAAGTCCTTCACCTCCTGGAGCTCGTTGAATGCGTCGAAGTCGAAATCCCGGATCCACTGGCTGCCGTAGTCGCCGTGGAAGTAATGGCCGAGGTACTCGGCGGGGTAGCTGCCGCCCGAGGTGCCACCGGTGTAGAAGACCCCGCCCGTCGACGTGTTGCCGCCGAACTGCGGTCCCGGGACGCTCTCGCCGTTCGCGTCGAAATTTCCGGATCCGATGTCCGTCGTCTCGGGGTCCAGCCCGTCCCAGGAAGTCCAGCGCGAGGGCCCCGAGCCGTGCCGGAAGTCCACCTCGGGCCGGCGGTGCACGAACTTGTTGTACGTCCAGGTGGTGCCGCCGTCATTCCAGGTGTCCGGAATCTGCTGCGCGGGGTCACACGAATTCGGGAAGCTCGGGCTGGGGTCGAGCGTACCCTGGATGATCAGGTCGTTGAACGAGAAGAACTGTTGGTTGCAGACGCCCTGCCCCGGGACGTCCTGGCCGAAGAGCGGATTCGGCGCCTCCTGGTTGGAGGTGTTGCTGCTCGTGTAGCCGCCGTGCGGGTCGATGCCCTCGAAGGACGGCCAGCCAAAGTTGAGGCCCGGACCATCGACGAAGTGGATGTCCTCCCAGGTCCCCCAGCCGACGTCTCCGAACACGAAGTCGCCCGGGTCGCCGTCGGCGGAGTCGTGGCTTCCGGTTCCGGGGCGCTTGACCATGCGGTAGGGGTTGCGGGTTCCCAGGCTCCAGACCTTGGAGGCGTTCGAGTAGGGATCGCTCGCGTCGTAGAACGGGTTGGTGTCCACCCCGGCGCCGGTGTCCGGGTCGATGCGCATGATCTTGCCGTTGAGCGAGCCGACCATTTGCGAGCGGAAGGCCCCGACGTTCTCCTTCGGCTCGATGATGCCGTCGGCCAGCCCGTCGATGTAATAGGTCTCGCCCGCGCTGCCCGTATCCGTGGACGAATAGCTGGCGCCGTCTCCGGTGCTCGCGAGCAAGGTGCCGTCGGTGCCGAAGGCGAGAGACCCGGTCCCGTGCGACTGGTGGAGGATCGGGATGCCCGTCTCTGCGGTGTCGCCGAGCAGGACCAGCCGACTCGGGTAATCCGTGGTCATGAAGTCCGTGCCAGGCTCGAGTGTGTAGCGGGTGATGCGACCGATCGTCGCCGCGAAGTACTCGTTGGCGCCCGGGTCGTAGCCGGGGGTGCCCGCGTTGAGCAGGTGGTGTCGGTCGACGACGTAGAGCAGATAGACGTAGCCGTTGTTCAGGAAGTTCGGATGAAGCGCGACGCCCAGCAGGCCGTAGTCGCGCCAGCCGCCCACCTCGTCGCTGATGTCGAGGATCGGCTGCGCAGATTTGACGCCGTTCGCGTCGACGTGCCAGATCCTCCCGCCGCGCTCCCACACGAGCATGCGTCCGTCGGCGGCGAAGGCCATCCCGACCGCCTCGTTCCAGTTGCTTCCAATCGGCTCGAGGGTGAAGCCCGGAGGAAGCGCCGCCGCCGGCGACGCGAGACAGGCCACGAGGGCGAGACCTGCGAGCAGACGAAACAGCCGAATCCTACGGCTCGGTCCGGGGCGCATGGCGCCGATCCTCTGCATGTCAGTCTCCACTGGGTACGGCGGCAGCGAGTCGTAATTTTGCCAGAAATCCCCCTCGAAGGGTGGGCTTGGATGGCGAATCGGTGGCGTTCCCTCCACGCGGGCGAGACCGCAGCGATGCGCAACTTCGTCTCTCGGCACCGCACAGAAGCTTGCAACATCGGGCCGCATCTGCGGATTGGGCGTTCGCAGCGGTCCCGCACCGAGCCTGGAGCTACTTCGAGAATCGAAGAGCGTGCACCTGATACCTCAGGGGAATGGCGCGCCTCCTGCGCCTCGCCGGGGTGGCTCGGGGCCGCCGCCAGATCGCCACTCAGAACGCGCGGAAGCGCTTCTGGACGTGCACCTGGCGCACGCGAATCTGCTCGCGTCGCTCCTCCGGTGAGATGGTGCGGGTGCTCTCGGGCAGGTGGCTGCGGATCTCTTCGAAGCGGACCTTCGTGGCCGTAATGCTCGGCCACTCTTCCTGCGGCGGTGTCTGGCTGTAAGCCCAGCGTGGCGCCATGAAGCCCTCCCGGTGCTCGCTGGTGTCGAGCCAGTTCGGCACGCCCGGGTCGCGGTGCGCCACGACCCAGCGGATGACACCGTCCGGGTCGACCTCGGACTGGAACCCGTTGAGGCTGCCGAGCCGGTGCGCATACTCGATGGACTCGCCCCAGAGGTTCCCGAGCTGGAAGCCGACGTACTGGGGCCGCCCCCGAACGCAGTTCTCGACGACCAACGCCTCGTCGGGTTCCAGCTCGAACACGCCCCCGGCGTAGAGGTTGGTCCCCATGCCGCCCCCGGTCGCCCCCGAGGCCGCGTTGACGCGGTTGAAGGCGTTGCGCGGAAACTCGACGCCCTTCAGCCCACCCGGTCGCGGGCCGTAGGTGCCCATCAGGATCGTCCAGAAGGCGTTCCAGAAGTGCATCTGGCCCCGCACCAGCTCACCGCAGCGTCGCAGCTCCGCTGCCGCCTGCGCCGGCCCGTACGGCGGCGACGCGATCCCCTCGGCGCCCACCTGGTGGATCGCCAGGTGGATCGCATCCTCCCGCTCCCAGTCGTAGAAGAGCTGGCGACCGCTGAGGGTGTTGGCGTAGCGCTCGGGCGGCGCGCTCGGGTCGGTCGGATGGGGCCGCTTCATCACCTTCAAGGAAGACATGAAGTTCCCGGTGTAACCCGCGGGCCGCTCAGGGGCGAGCAGGATCTCGAAGCTCCCGTCCTCGGCCACCTGGAGGCTGCTCGAATCGAGCAGCCCGGTCCGCGCCTTCAGGCCGGGCGCAAGCTCGCGGAGGTCACCGGAATCCCCGGTCATCTCGCCCGAGCTGGCCTCGAAGATCAGGTAGTGCGGCGCCTTGCGACCCGCCGGCGCGGGCGCCTCGCCGCGCCACACCCGGGGGTCGGCCGCATGGCCGCGGATCACGGTCTGCTCGCGACCGTCGACGGGCGCGAAGAAGTAGATGGCGTCGGCGTTGTCAATGGTGGCACGGTTCACGATCGAGAGCGCGTTGCGGAACGCGGGGCGCGCGGGGTCCTCGTGGAAGGCCCGCTCGACGGCGCTGTGCAGGTAACCCATCAGGTAGCGATAGCCCTCGGCCAGGTTGCGCGCGTTGCCGGGCGGCGGCATCGCTTCGGGCTGGTCGATCGCGTCGCGGGCGCGCTCCAGGCTGGCGATCATCTCGTCCCAGGCGGTGCGCAGATCTTTCGCCGCGGGGTCGTCGACAGCGTTCGCCATCACGCGCTCCCTTCCATCGAGTCTTCGGCAGCCCACTGGAAGCGTTCGAAGAGGTCCCCGAGCTCGTCGCGGATGGCATCGCCGTCGAGCCCGAACTCCTCGAGGCTGTAGCTGTGCCGGGTCTTGTACTTGCGCTCCCGCTTGCCCTCCCCGGCCAGGGTCTCGCGGTAGGCATCGGACATCGGCAGCCCCAGGTCCTGGTAGACCCGCTCGATCGTCGCCGCCGGATCCGACGTGAGATCGCGGTAGTCCACCACAGCACCCGGCGTCCCGGAATTCTCCTCGAGAGCCTCCAACGGGTGGCGATAGGTGTGCCAGGACTGCCCGACCAGGACGCTGAGACACCGCTGCTGCTGGACCTCCTCCCAACCGAGCTGCTTCCAGGCAGACCGCATGAGCTTCAGCAGGCTCGGGATCGTGTCGCGGGGATCTCGGACGTTGACCACGATCTTCGCATCGGGAAAGGCCTCGATCAGGGAGGCCACCCGCCCCGCCCAGAGCGGGTTCTTCGAGAGGTGGGTCTTCTCGGGTCCGTTCAAGTAGAGCTGGCGCCGGACACAATCGCGGTAGAAATCATTGATGCGCCGCCGCTTCGCCTCGGGCCAGTCGTTCATGTGGTAGAAATCGAGGTCGCCCATGTACGGCATCTTCGTGATCCAGAAGCCCGAGGCCATCGAGTAGTAGAGGGAGATGTCATCCTCTTCGGGGATGGTGAGCCCCATCTCGTGGATGTGCCGGTTGGCGCCGTAGCGTCGCTCCTCCCACGCCCGCACCCGTTTCGCCAGCCATCCCTGGAGGAGGCGGCGGTCCAACGCGATACCCAGGCGGATCAGCTTCTTCTGGAGCAGCGAGGGGAAGTAGCACTCGTAGAGCAGGAAGGAGCTGAAGCGGCCCTCGTCCCTGCTCATCAGCCGGTGGGTGAGCGTCGTGCCGCTGCGGGCGTGTCCCACCAGGAAGACCGGCTCTCGGACCTCGACCTTTCGCAGGCCCGGAAAGAGGATCCCGTCGAGAAAGAAGCAGACGGCGTGGAAGGTCGAGACCGCGGGCACCCAGAGCAGAAGCACCACGAGATAGTAGATGCGCGCCTTCGGAATCTTCTCGTTCCAGGCGAGCCCGAGCATGCGAGCGTAGTTGTTGAAGTCGAAGTAGAAGCGCACCGTTCTCAGGCCGTGGCTTCGACGTCGGCCGCCAGGAAGGCGTCACCCAGTACGCGCTTCCCGTCCAGACTGTGAACCGCTCGGCCCACCGCGTGCAGCAGATCGCGGCTGTATACGACCCGACCCACATGGCGGCCCGTGCAGAGCTCGAGAGCCGCCTCGGCCATCGTCTCGACGGGCTCGGCCATGTCCGGGTTCTTGCGGGCGATGTCTCGCACGTAGTCCGCGCCCTGGGTCAGCACGATGGCGACCGGAGCCATGGCGTTGACGAAGATCTCGTGCTCCGCCAGCTCGTGGGCGAGCGCCACGGTGTAGCGATCGAGGGCCGCCTTGGTGGCGCCATAGGGACCGATCACCAACGCGGACAGCTTGGAGTCGCGATACGGCAGCGCCGGCTGGACGGCACTTGCGCTGGTGATGTTGAGGATCCACCCGCCGCCCCGCGCCTTCATTTCCGGGAGCGCCTGCTGCGCCAGATCGATCGGCGCGTTCAGGTTGAGCTCGTACATGAAGCTCCGCTCTGCACTGGTCGCCTGGCTGGGCAGCTTCATCGTCGCGCCGGCGGCGTTGTTGACCAGGATGTCGATGGGACCGAACGCTTCACTGGCGCGCTCGACCAGATCGGCCCGGGCTGCGACGTCGGACAGGTCCGCCGCGACGGCCGCCGCCTTTCCGCCGGCAGCCTGGATTTCGGACACCGCCTCCTCGAGCGTGCCGATCAGCTCGCCGTGGGCGCCGAGGCGCGAAGCGCCCAGCACCACCGATGCACCTTCGGCGGCCAGGCGGGTTGCGATGGCACGCCCGATGCCACGGCTCGCGCCGGTGACGAACGCCACCCTTCCTTCACAGCTGCCCATGACTTCGTCCTCCGGCTGCCATCATGCACCAGACGAAGCGGCTGGGACCAGGCGTATCACACCGGCCTCACGCCCTACCCCGTCGCTTCGTCGACCCTCGGTGCAACGAGAAAGGGCGCGTAGATCGCGAGGAAGATCGCGTAGGCAGCCAGCCACAGGGTGCCCGAGGCGAGCCACGACATGGCCGTCCAGGCGGGAAAGAGCACCGGAATTCCGACCCGCACGAGCGCCGCGCCGTGCACCAGGAGGTACGCCAGCGCCATCCCCGTCGGCGCCCGGAAGGGGCGGCCCGTGTGACCCAGGGCCACCCGGCTCATGATGGCGAGGATCATGCCGCCAATGCCGCCGACGGTGAGCGCGTGCAGAGCGACGCTCGGCGGGATCGGAAGGCCAAAGGCCGAAAGGCCAAGCGCTGCCAGCCCGAAGGGGATCCACGCGTACGCCGCGTGCATCGACCACAAGAGCGGGTCGCCGGCGGCTTCGCGCAGACCCCAACCCCGGGCGCGAGCTGCCAGAGTGACGGCGGCCCCGCACGCAAGCACTCCCCCCACTCCGGAGCCGGGCGAGAGCGCGTCCACCAGGAAGAAGGCGGCGAGCAGCGGTCCCGCCGCCCGGTCGGCCCAGACCACGCGGGTAACTGAACGGTCGGCGCCCGCGCGCTTCAACGCGTTGCCCGTGAAGAGCGGGATCAGGCGGCCGCCGAGGATCGACACCAGCAGCACCAGGATCCCGACACCGAGCTTCGAGCCCGCCCGTCCGAGGGCGGGGTCGAGGCCCAGCGCCGTCAGGTGCATCAGCAGATTGGCGCCGGCCAAGAGCAGCAGCAGCAGGGGAAAGACGGCGTTGCGACGGCTGCGGCTGACGCGGATGGGCGCCGCGATCGCGGCGGCCACCGCCAGCAGGAACCCGACGTCGAGCAGCGCGGCGAGCCAGGGCGCCGGGAGGGACTCCGCGAAGAAGATCGCGATCCGCGCGACCAGCCACAGGAGCACGAGCGCGGCCAGCCTCGTGCCGCTCACCGCGGGCCTGCCGGTCCAGACCGGGACGGAGGTCAACAGGAAGCCGGCCACGGCCGCGCTCGCGAAGCCGAAGAGCATCTCGTGGGCGTGCCAGCGGTCCGGCGTCGCCCAGCCCGGAGCAGGGGCGTAGCCCTGCAGCACGGCCAGCCACAAGCCCACGCCCAGGACGGCCCACGCCCCGGCCAGCAAGAAGAAGGGCCGGAAACCGCGGGCCCAGAGCGCTTGGGTTGCGTCGTTCAGAGTCAGACCGAGGGCTGCGCGCACCCATCGAGTGCCGCCAAGCGACGATAGCAGTCACACGGGCGGCTGGGGTTCGGCATTCGGCTCGGACGCCGTCGATTCCAGCGCTTCGCGCACCTCGCTAGAGTAGGCCCATGAGCGACCTGATCCTCCACCACTACGACCTCTCTCCCTTCGCCGAGAAGATCCGCCTGGCGCTCGGGCTCAAGGGCCTCGCCTGGCGCAGCGTACAGGCGCCGATGGTGATGCCCAAGCCCGACCTCGTCGAGCTGACCGGCGGCTACCGGCGGGTGCCGGTGCTCCAGATCGGCGCCGACATCTACTGCGACACGCACCTGATCACGCGGGTGCTCGATCGACTGCAGCCCGACCCGCCGTTGGCGCCGCCCGGGCTCGAAACGATCGAGCACGCAGTCTCGCGTTGGGCAGAGACCACGTTCATGATGGTGGTGCTCGCCTACTTCGGGATCGGCGGGATCTTTCCCGAGGAGTTCGTCGAGGACCGGCGCAAGACGATGGTGCCCCCCGACATGAACCTCGACGCCGCCGGCGTCGTGCTGCCGACCAAGCTGCTCCAGATCCGCAGCAACCTCGATCGCCTCGAAGCCCTGCTCGGCGACGGCCGGACGTTCCTGCTGGGATCGGAGCCCTGCGCCGCCGACCTCTCGGCCTTCCACCCGGTGATGATGCTGGCGCTCCACGAGCGCACCTCTGCACAGCTCGATCCCCAGGGTCGGGTTCAGGAGTGGATGGGCCGGGTTCGGGCGATCGGCCACGGCCAGCCCACCCCGTTCGACTCCGCCGACGCGATCGCCGTCGCACGCGACGCGACCCCGGCGCCGTACGAGGGGGAGAGCTTCCTCCCCGACGGCATCAAGCTCGGCGATCCCGTGGTGGTGCTGCCCGACGAGTACGGCTCGGGCAACGTCGCCGGCGCCCTCGCGGCCGGGGGCCTGCACGAGATCGCGATTCGCCGCCAGACCGAACGCGCCGGCGACGTCGTCGTCCACTTCCCGCGCGAGGACTATGCGGTCGTCGCCACCGGCCAGGACTGAGGGGCTCCGGACCGCGAGTCGCTCGAGCTCAGTGACCGTGGCCCTCGTGGCTGGACTCTTCCGCCACCGGCTCGGGTAGCGCGGCAAAAGCGGGGTGGCTCGGGTCGCCCGCGGTCAACGCGAGGACGTAGAGAAAGGGCACGTAGGTGGAAGCGGGCCTGCCGTTCACCAACACGAACGGCGTGCCCAGGATGCCGCCATCGATGGCAAAGCCGATGTCGTCGCGCAGCTTCTCGGCGGTCTCCTGGGAGGCGACGCACGCTTCGAGCTCGGCGCGCGGCGCCAGGCGCTCGGCCACCCGGTAGATCGCGCGCTCGCTGAGCGGCTGGGCGTCATGATGCAGCCAACCCGTCAGCTCCCACGCGCGGGGATCGTCCTCGAGACAGATCCGCACCCGGGCGGCCAGGCACAGCTCCTCTCGCCCGACGCCGTGGACCGTGGGATTGCAGGAACGATCCAGCGGGAAGACCCGTTGGTCGATGGCCACCGTGCGCGCGGGGAGCGTCTCCAGCACCCGCTCCAGGCCCTCGTGGAACTGGGCGCAGTGGCCGCACCCGGAGTCGGTGAACGCGGTGATGCGCAGTGGAGCCATCGGCGCACCCACGAGCGCCCGCGCGCGCCGCGGACTCACCGGCTCTGCGGCGACGAAGTGGGCGAGGGCGTTGGCCAGCTGCTGCCTCTCGCTCGCCGGCATGTCGGTGAGCAGCCCTTCCAGCTCGGCGATCGGGCCGCCCCCCCGCTGACCGGCACCCGCCAGGGCCTCCACGCCGAGCTGCGCACCCGCCTTCGGCGTCCGCAGGCCCGGGGTCAGCAACACCAGGAAGAGCACGCCGAGGGTTCCCGCCGTCCAGGCGGCGCCCGCCCCCCAGGCGCCCGGCCGGGCCGCCCAGGCCGCGGCGAGCACCACGCCGGCGTACGCCACCACCAGCGCGTAGGTCACCGCGCAGTTGCTGCAGAAGCCGCCTTCCACCGCACTCACGACGCCGAGTCCCACGACGGTCGCGAGACCGGCGAGGGCGACCCACACCGCGGCGGACCAGGCCGGACCGGGGTCGCTGCCGCGAACGACGCGCCGCCAGGCCACTCCGGTCAAAAGGAGCGCCGCAGCGCTCCAGACCAACCCCCACGCCGCCACGGGAAGCCCGGTCCAGTCGTGAACACCGCTGGCAAAAGCTCCGTCCCAGAGCGCTCCGCAGCCTCCGCCGCCGAAGGCACAGAACGCCTCGCCTCCTCCCCGTGCCACCCGCAGCTGCTGCCAGAGAAACAACGACCAGACCGCGTTGGCCAGGGCGCACCCCGATGCGATCAGCAGCGGAGCGCGAAGCAGGTTCGGGGGAAGTTCGCGGGCCATGGATCCTCGAAGACGATGGCGGGATCCAGGGACTCTAGCGAGGCCTGCCTCGGGAGCGCGCGGGCTCCGCTGGGCGGGCCCGCTGACCCCCTACGCCGGGGCGGCCACCCGAGCGGCGCGAACCACGCCCCCGAAGCGAACCGGGAGCGGACCGTGCGGCCTCGTTCCGCTCGGTGCCCGCCGGCTCAGCGCCAGTCGGCGATGAGGTTCCAGCCGGCGTCCGGGGCGACGGTCACGACCTCGATGGCCAGACCGGGGTTCATGAGCCAGGCGACGAGGTCGCCGTTCGCAGCGCGCCACAGGAGATCGGAGCGGCCATCGCCATCGAAGTCGCCCGAGCCGGCGCGCTCGAGCTCTGCCCCGGTGGCGAGACCGGCCACTACCGCGGGAGTCTCGAATCCGGCACCCAGCATCAGCAGCTCGACGCCACCGTTCGCATCGCGCCGGGCCACGTCGTCCACGCCGTCTCCGTCGAAGTCGCCGCTGGCCAGCACTTCACCGCCCGCAGCAACACCGAGCGTCACTTGCGCGCGGAAGCCCGCCGAGTCGAGCAGCCAAACCGTCAGCGCGCCGTCCGTGCCCTGGAGGAGCAGGTCGTCGCGGTCGTCCCCGTCATAGTCGCGACTGCCGGCCACGACCTGGCCGAGGGCCGGCGCGAGGCCCAGCGCCTCC
>PVMS01045241.1_pt1 | contig 26822 bp, 27 predicted proteins | sample 1853461 | NCBI WGS metagenome assembly PVMS01 (sample SAMN08582032, study PRJNA380276) | Marine sediment metagenome, whole genome shotgun sequencing project. | isolation source: ocean sediment barecode stripped | collected 2017
ATTGCCGCGGTCGTTGGTGGCAGCATCATGGTACTGACTGGCTGCCTGAACATGGAGCAGGCTTATCGCGCGATTGACTGGCGTGCGATATTTTTAATCGCCGGAATGTTGCCACTGGGCACGGCCATGCAGGATACCGGCGCGGCGACCTATCTCGCCGGACAGGTGATGGCCCTGCTTGGTGACGCCGGGCCCTGGCCGGTCATCATGGGACTATACGTTCTGACGGCCATGGCGACGATGATCATTCCTACTGCGGCCCTGGTCGTTTTGATGGCACCCATCGTGTTATCGGCAATGTCCGACATGGGGCTTCAACCGGAAACGGCGATGATGGCAATCGCAATAGCAGCCTCGGCAAGCTTCACGAGCCCAATATCGCACCCGGCGAATATTCTGGTTATGGGTCCTGGTGGCTATCGCTTTATTGACTACCTCAAGGTTGGTGTACCGCTGACCATCGTCGTGTTCATTACCGTCATGGTATTGCTGCCAATACTCTGGCCACTGCAAGCAGTCTAGGAATGGGGACGCTCAAATGACAGAAACCGTAGTCATTGCCGGCGCAGGCCATGCAGCGGGCCAGGCTGTCGCCACGCTGAAGCAGAGAAAATTCAGCGGCAATATCGTACTCGTCGGTGACGAGCCGCATCTTCCGTACCAGCGACCACCACTGTCCAAGAAGTTTCTTGCGGGCGAAATGGCACCTGAACGCCTGTATTTCAAACCGGCATCTTTTTACGACGACGACAATATTGAAGTGCGACTCGATACGCGCATCGAAAGCATAGACCGCGATGCACATCGAATTCGGACCGCCACCGGCGAAGATATTGCCTACGACAAGCTGATTCTCGCCATCGGTTCGCGTGCCCGCAGAGTCCCCGTTCCGGGCGCCGGTCTGCCCGGCGTCCACTACCTGCGTAGCATTGCTGACGTTGACGCAATCCGTGAAGAGCTTGCGAAGAGTAAACGCCTCGTCATTATTGGCGCAGGCTATATCGGTCTTGAGGTTGCAGCAGTATGTCGGCAACTCGGGCTTGATGTCACGGTCATCGAAATGGAGAACCGCGTCATGAGTCGGGTCGTCTCACCGCACGTGTCCGACTTTTATCAACTGGAACACGCGAACCAAGGCGTAAAGCTGATGCTCGCAACCGGACTCGAGGCGTTCGCAGGAAGGCGCAAACTCAGTTTGGTCTTGACCGACAGGGGGCAGACGATTCGTACCGACCTCGCTGTGGTTGGCGTCGGCATAGTGCCAAATACCGAACTGGCGGAGGCCGCGGGTCTTGAGGTGAGCAACGGCATTGTGGTCAACGATCAGTGTCAGACAGCTGATCCGGACGTCTACGCAATCGGTGACTGCACCAACCACCCGAATGGCATTTATGATCAGCGCCTGCGACTGGAGTCCGTGCACAATGCTCTGGAGCAAGCGAAAACTGCCGCTGACAATATTTGCGGAATCGCGACGCATTACTCCCAGGTCCCCTGGTTCTGGTCCGACCAGTACGACCTCAAGCTACAAATCGCCGGCTTGTCACAGGGATACGATCAAGTGGTGCTACGTGGCGACCCGGCCAGCCGGAGTTTTGCCTGTCTGTACCTAAAAGAGGGCAGATTGATTGCTGTTGACGCGATAAACGCACCACGTGATTTCATGCAGTCGAAGGCGCTGATCGCGAAGCGCGCCGAATGTAACCCGGAGAAACTCGCCGATACTGACGTGGCGCTTAAGGATCTGGGGTAGCTGGCGCGTCCTCAGGTTCAGGTCGTGGAATCTCAATCGACAACTCACCGGTGACCGCTACGGGTCCCTGTTCAACAGAATACGCTTTGGCCGATAGAGACTCGACGCCCACTGATTCCAGCGCGGTGAACTCTCCGCTGCCACCAACAACCCTGGAGGTACCCAAAGCACCTGGTCCAGAGGTCACGTTGCCGTTCCAGGTTCCCCGCCAATTGTCCCCGGAGCTCCAGTGCGCCGGCACCACGACTTCGCGCAAATAAGTCCAGTAGTTCTCTTGCTGCTCAATGAAAAAGCTACCGCGACCTGGCAGATAAACATGCCAGACACTGTCTACGATCGCCTCGCCATTGAGGACGTTGGTGCTTTCCGAGTCAGATGAGAACTTCAAACCTATGCCGGCGACCTGATTTCGGCCATCTCGAAGTACGGTTGCGAGTGCATCAGTCTTGCGAACGGGTTGTTCCCATAGCTGCAGGACTTTCGCCGGATGCGGCATCACCTGTGACTCGCCGTCATTGGTATAAATCAGAGATTCCGTAGCAACAGCGGAGTAGCTGAGGCTGATCAACTCGTCCTCTGTTACCGACAGCGGCGATAGTTTGTTTTGCGCCGTGAACGGGTTGAAGTACAGCAGCGCGAGGAAAGCAGCAGCCCCGACAACCATACCGACCAACAGCGAGATCAGATACTTCATTCGTCCTCCATCTCTCTGGCGACAAACCCGGTGGTAATTTCAATTCGGCCCGCCGGCGCATCCTCAGAACCGGACGTGTCTGCGACCCAGCGCTCAGTTACGGGGCCATGCAGTGGTTCGAATTCTCGCGTACCCGCAGCAAGCTCACCGATTCGATAACCGCCATCGGTTGCTTCTGGCTGCATCAATACGTAAACGGACCCTCGCGCAGGCAAGTGCAAGACCCATTCGATGATGTCACCTGTTTCAGTGTGACTCGCTGCGATACGGCTCGCGACACCAACAACGGTATCCTTGCTATTGCGAATCTTGAAGAGTTCAGCACGAGCGCCTGCCAGTTTCTCATCCTCCGGCCATTTCAGGCCTACGGGCAAAGGTTCTTCTTGTGCGGGCGCACCGATCATGATGCGGTCCATTGGTACGTTGACGTGAAATGATTCTGTGTTGCCCTGATTGGGGTGCACCACGATCATCGAATGCTCACGAAACTGATCGACGGCTGGAATGAAATACAATGCCCCGCCGGCGGCCGCGATTCCGAGAAAAATTCCCGCTATGAAAGTCTTGAACATGGGTCAAGTTTAGTTAAATTGGCGCTGCCAGCACACTCCGCGAGACCAATTTGTGACAGAACGCACATAAGTGCAGACTTATTCCACATGACAACAGCCATTTGCCTTTGGTCCGGACCGCGCAACGTCTCGACAGCATTGATGTACAGCTTCGCACAGCGCAGCGACATTCAGGTAGTAGACGAGCCTCTCTATGGCCATTACCTGCATATTTCCGGGGCTGATCATCCGGGCCGGGAGGATGTGCTCGCCGCCATGCGCCTTGACGGCGACGCGGTCATGCAAGCGTTTCTCGAGCAGCAGGCCCAGCCAAATTCCAAACGGCTGTTCCTGAAACACATGGCGCATCACCTGGTTGACATGAACCTGGGCTTCCTACAGCAGACCTGCAACGTGTTTCTAATCCGGGACCCCCGAGAAATGTTGCCATCCCTGACCATACAGGTTCCGCATGCCCAGCTCGCCGATACAGGCTTGCGGCGGCAATGGCGACTGTTCTCAGACATGCAGAATGCCGGTCAACAAGCGCTGATTCTCGATTCACGAGAGTTGCTGCTCGACCCGCCTGGCGTTCTTGCCGCGCTCTGCGAAAAAATAGACCTCGAATTCGACGAGAAAATGCTGCACTGGACTGCAGGCTCCATTCCTGAGGACGGTATTTGGGCCCCGCATTGGTATCATGCTGTGCATCAAAGTACTGGCTTCGATGCCTACGTCAAAAAAACCAATTTCCCCGACCATCTTCAGGCACTGCTCGCAGAGTGCGCACCGTGGTATGAGCGATTGTTCAAACATGCAATTCGTGCCCGCAAAACCGGAGACATCTAATGAACGTGCCTGATCCGCGCAACCTGGACATCGTAGTGTGTATAAACGGCGAACTCGTGCCGCGACAGGAAGCCAGGGTGTCGGTATTCGACAGCGTTGTGCAGGGCGGCGATGCCGTGTGGGAGGGATTGCGTGTCTATGATGGTCGGATCGCGGCACTCGACGGCCACCTGCAACGATTGCAGGATTCCGCCAAAGCGCTCGCCTTCGACGCCGTTCCTTCTTCCGACGACGTTCGCGACGCAATTTTTCGCACCCTTGCAGCGAACGGCATGCGCGATGAGTCGCACATTCGGCTCACGTTAACGCGCGGTGAGAAGACGACATCGGGAATGAACCCGAGGTTCAACCAGTCAGGATGCACTTTGATCGTACTGGCGGAGTGGAAACCACCGGTCTATTCGAACGCTGGCATTCGCGTCATTACTGCCTCGACGCGGCGCAATACGCCACAGTGCCTTGATTCAAAAATTCACCACAACAATCTGTTGAACAATATCCTCGCATCAATCGAGGCGAATGTTGCCGGCGTTGACAGCGCAATAATGCTTGATGTCCACGGCTTCGTATCCGAGACCAACGACACCAACCTGTTTATCGTCAGAGATGGAATTGTCAGCACACCGCATGCAGACAGTTGCCTGCCAGGACTGACTCGGAAGATGATTCTCCAGATTTGCGGCGAAAACGCGATTGTGGCGAACGAGCGCAATATTTCTCTGACTGAGCTCTATACCGCGGACGAAGTATTTACGAGTGGCACCATGGGTGAACTGACTCCAATTCTTGAAGCCGACGGCCGGAAAATAGCGAATGGCAAAGTGGGACCGACCACCGAGAAGCTGCAGCAGCTGCATCGCGAGTTCGCGTTCGAACACGGCACGCCTTTACCCTGACGAATCAGTCCGAGCTGAAGTAGTTTGCCAGGTATTCGTCCAGACTGATGTTGTCACGTGCCTCTATTTCCAATTGCTCCTCAATGGAACGTGATGCCTCGCGCTCGAATTCTTTCAGTCTGTCGCTCGACAACGGCGTAATGGACGCGAAGTAATCGCGGTGCCCGCGCGAGACCTCAATAGCGTAGTCGAAGAAACCACATTGTGCCGCCTTAAGCTCCTCGAGCAAACGCGCCGATGGCGTCGCCATGGGCTCGCTCACCAGATTGCGCTGAATCTGCACGGCGTGTGTGTAGCGATCGCTACCGTCTGCACGATCGACCAGCTCAGCAACAGCAGTGACCTTGTCCAGGATTTCGTTCGCCCAGGTAGCGAGTGCCACTTCGGCGCCGCCACGATGCAATCGAAAATCGGGATCGCGTCCCTGTCGCGCCGTGAGCGCCTGATTACGTGATGCTTCGACACACGCCGCTTCGTCGAGCGGTGGACTGTCCTCCAGGAGGCAATAAATCAGGAACGCCTCAATAAAGCGCATCGTGTTCTGATTGACCCCGGCGGGATCGTCGATATTGATATCCAGCGAGCGTATTTCTACGTATTCAATACCCCCTCGCCGCAGGGCCGCTGTCGGTCGCTCGCCTGAACTCGCAACGCGCTTGGGTCGCACCGGGCTGTAATACTCGTTTTCGATTTGCAGGCTGCTCGTCGAAAGCTGCCGATATTTGCCATCGACCTTGACGCCGATTTCTTCATAGTCGGGCTCCGGCGTCTTGATCGCACTACTCAGGTCCTGAATGTATTCGTCAAGACTGTTTAGGGAAATATTGAGGCGCGATTGATTCTGATTGCTGTATCCGAGGTCGCTCATTCTCAGCGACGTCCCGTAAGGTTGATACCAGGTCTCGGCGTTCAAGGACGGCATATCCAGATCACTGCCAGCACCGAACGACTTGCACATTGCCGGCGATGCGCCAAACAGATACAGCACAATCCATCCGAAGCGGCGAAAATTTCGAATCAGACCGAGGTATTGATCCGAGCGAAATTCCTGCTGCTCGCCGCGCTCGCCCAGCAGCTCCTGGTAGCGCGGCCAAAACTCCTCCGGGAGCGAGTAATTGAAGTGCACCCCGGCAATGGTCTGCATGTGCCGACCGTAGCGAAAGCCTAATCCGCGGCGATAAATGGTCTTCATTTGGCCGACGTTGGACTTGCCATACCGGGCCAGCGGAATCTCCGCATCAGGCGGAATTCTGCATGGCATGCTCGCGATCCAGAGAAGCTCATCCTGCAGACGTTCGTAAGTGAATTGATGAACGTCGCACAGGAATTGCAGCGCCTCCCAGGTATTGCTGTAGGCCGGCGTAACGAACTCAAGCAACGCCTCGGAAAAGTCGGTTGTAATGAAGCGATTGGACAACGCTGAGCCCAGCCCGGTTGGGTGCGGCTCACGCGATAAATAGCCTTGCATATCGAGGCGCAACGATTCTTTCTCGATGCCCTTGCGACCGCCAGCCAACGGTTCTTTGCCGTTGGCAAGCGAGCTGTAACGATTGTCGAATCCCTGGCTCAATTTGATCTTCTTTCCACGTGTTTGCTGTTGCCGTGCAATGCTCGCACTCCGGCCCGCTGTTTTATCATATGCGTGACGTCCAGTACTCGTAAAACCAATTCGTTGGTCGTGGAATCCTGCAATTGCACCATTCTGCAGGTAGTATGCGCTCTGGCGCTTCCAATCCACCCACGGAATTACCTCTATGAATGACAACCGACTGCGGCGTTTGCGCGACCAATCTTCCAGTGCGGCAACCCTCATTAATGAGGGCTGCAAAATCTCCGGTCTGGTCACGGGCACCGGCAATTTCCTCGTTAACGGAGAAATCGACGGCGATTGCGATGTCGCGGGCACGATAACGCTGGCCAGGAACGGTCTGTGGAAAGGGACGATCAAAGCAACCGACATCATCGTTGCAGGTCATGTCGAGGGCGATATCGTCGCGGCTGGCAAAGTAGAGATCACCGAGACCGCACGTATTTCGGGCACCGTGTCCGGGGAGGCTATTGCGGTTGCCGAAGGTGCCGTTGTTGAGGGTGTAATGAAGACGACCGGACCGGTTGAGCCACTTGAATTCGTCGAGAAACGGGAGGACGACTAACCCACCTTGGGTTCAGATTTGTGCGTTTTCTACCATATCCAGTAGTTACTGACGCTCTTTTGTCAATAAATGGACCAGATCGGAGATATACGCCAGTACTTGCGCCCAGTGCTACACTGAGCAACGGCAAAAAGTTGTATAAAACAAGAACAACATAGGGCTTACAGGCGAGCCGGCGCTCCTCATTTCGCGACCGACGGTGCCTGACGGTACTGAAAAATGATCGGCAGCAAAATTCCACGATATCTCCTGTTCGGCCTGACGCTTGGCGTTATTGTGGCTGCAGCAATGTTGTCGATGTTCTATGGGCAGTACCGCTGGTTGGCGAATGAAATCACAACGACAAGCGCTGCGCAGCACGACGCTTTTCTTCGTGCCAGCTACGAGAGGCGCGTTCGCGCTCAAATGCACTCGGTGGCGGACGACATCATTGCAGAGCAAGGTAAAGAAGATGCCGCATCAATCCTGACTCTGCTCAATCGAGCTACTGCGGACAATGTGACGCTGGCCGGGCTTCGCTATATAGGCACTGACCTGGGCATCGCACAGGCTGGCAGTCTTCCGGATATTGAGGTTTCGCAGCCGGTCATTTGGCTGGCCGAAAATCTGGTGATGACCTATCCGATCGGCACTGTGGACGAACAGTTAGGCACCCTTATTGGTTCTTTTGAGTTGTATCAGATGCACGCCGAATCAGTCGCTTTCGGTGAAGGATTGCTCAGCAAGGGATCGGAAAGCCGGCGCGTAAGCTATATGTGGATTGGCGCCGGAACTCTGGCCACGTTGTTGCTGTGCGGTGCTGTTGTATTACTGATCGTGCGCAAACAATCGATGAGAATTCGCGATCTGCGCATTCAGGCAGAGAAACTCCGCGACGCCGACTTTGGCGAACGTCTACCGCAAACGCGAGGCGATGCATTAGGCGAACTTGCAGCCGTATTCAACGATATGCGAGACCGGCTACGCTCTACGACAATTTCGCGCGACTACGTCGACAACCTTTTGAAAGGAATGAACGAAGCCATCATCGTAACGTCGACTGACGGCACGATTACCAAAATCAACAGGGCAACGACCATTTTGCTGGGGTACGACGAAGACGAACTCGTCGGCACATCGATCGACTATATCGTTGATCAGCGAAAAACAGGCACTTTGGTTGACGACGGACAATCCGGCATTCCCAAAGAAGCATTTTTTGAAAGCAAGTTCGGCGACTCAATTCCGATCTCTTATACCTGTTCAGTCGTCGCCGGTGAGAATAAAGAGTCTGAGAACCGAATCTACGCCGCGCGGAACATCACTGAGAGACGCCGTGCGGAACAGCGCATTCGCTATCTTGCGCGCATCGATGCGCTAACAAAAATCCCGAACCGCATGCAACTTCAGCATCTATTGCAACGAGTGATTGCCCGAGCTCGTCGTGCCGGCAAACCGCTATGTCTTTTCTACATAGACATAGACCACTTCAAGGACATCAACGATACCTTCGGTCACCTGGCTGGCGACGCGACTCTCGAAACGGTCGCTGAGCGTTTGACCGCCGCACTGCCCGAAAACTCGATTATCGGTAGATTGGCGGGCGATGAGTTCGCCGTCATCATCAGCGATCTGGGTCCCGACGCCAGCGGCATAGAGAACACGGATAAAATCGCCAGGGGCTTGCTGGACCGACTCGCAGATCCGTTTTTTGTACAAGGGCATGAAGTCTTCATGACGGCGAGTATGGGTATCGCCTACTACCCCAAAGATGCACCCAACGTTATCGACCTGATTCGAAACGCGGACGCGGCGATGTATAACGCGAAAAAATCCGGCGGCAATATTTTCTCATACTACGTACCGCAAATGAATGAAGCCGCTGTCGAACGGCTAATGACAAAGAGCAGACTCAAGCGAGCGTTCGAGCGCGACGAACTTCTTGTGCACTACCAACCAAAATACAACCTCGAAACCGGTGAGGTTTTCGGTGCTGAGGCACTCGTCAGATGGGAGCTACCGGACCGCGGGCTAATTTTGCCTTCGGACTTCATCCCAATCGCAGAAGAGACAAATCTAATCATCGAGATCGGGGAATGGGTACTCGACAAGGTCTGCGAAGATTTCCGCGTCTGGCAACGATCGACCACGTCGCCAGGGCGCGTTTCTGTAAACCTGTCGTTGAAACAACTTCGCCAACCTAATTTCATAGGCCGGATTGGCGCGATTATGCGCAGTCACGAAGTATCGCCAACGTCGCTTGAACTCGAAATTACAGAAACGACGTTGATGGAAAACCCGGAACGGACCATCAAATTGCTCGATCAGCTTTACGCGCTAGGACTGCACCTGGCCATTGACGATTTCGGCACCGGTTATTCTTCGCTCAGCGCGTTGCAGCAGTTCCCGATCAGTACGCTGAAAATCGACAAGTCTTTCGTGCGCGATGTTGCAATCAACCCCGATGACGCGACCATTGTCGGCACTATCGTGCAGATGGGTCGCAACCTGAACATGGACGTAGTTGCAGAAGGTGTTGAGACCGAAGATCAACTCAACTTCCTGCAGCGGCTCGACTGTACCTACGTGCAGGGCCTCCTGTTTGGCGAACCGATGAGCACAGATAACTACCTGGAGCTGCTGCTTGCCCAGCTTGAGGGCACAGATACGCACAAAGCATTGTTTGCCTAACGACTTCACTCATCACGGACAAAATGATTAAATACCCGGACCGTTTAACCTGGCTGACCACATTTGCTGTGTGGGCAAGCCCTAACCAAAGTTGATCTCATGACCAAAACCATCAAATTGGCGCTTGCCGTAACACTGTTTCTAGGTTCAACAATGGCGCTTGCCTGTGACTATCCGGCGCGGCCGCAAATGCCGGATGGCAGCACAGCGTCGAAAGACGAACTTCTCGCAGCAAAAACTAATGTACAGGCTTTTGTTGCCGCTGTTGACGAGTACCTGACCTGCGTCGAAACCGCGGAAAAAGCTGCGATAGAGGAGCTGAACAACCCGTCAAATGAAGAATTGAAGCGACGTGACGATATGATGGGCAAGAAATTTGATGCGGCCAACGAAGAAAAAGCACTGGTTGGCGAGCAATTCAACCAACAGATTCGCGCTTACAACAAGAAGCTGCAAGACGCCAAAGAGTAATCGCGCCTTTACAGGTTTCTGATTTCGCGACTCAGGTCGTGCTTGCTTTCGGTCACGATCCGTTCCAGCACACGAATGCGTTCTTCAAGCTGATCCAGCTTGGCTGACGCCTCTTCGTCTGTGCCTACGTCTTTTTCCTGTTTGCGGGCACGCACTTTGTAAATTTTTTGAATGGTGTCCGCGCCGACGACGATTGCGACAATACATAGTATGAATACGAATGTGTTCATGAGTGAATCCCTGCTCCCTTAATCATCTTATCTCAAAGATTCCTGAATTCCCTGTCCAGGTTATAACGCGACGATGTGACGTATTTTTCGACACGCGCGAGACGCTCGTCCAATGAGCGAGCGCGTTCACTAAGCGCGTCAGCAGCCTCTCGACGAGCTTCGTCTGTGGTTTCTCTGCGTTCCCGGCGCGACATGCGGCGCCGCTTGCGGCGAATTTCTCTATCTACTTTGCGTGAATAGCCGGCCGACTCGGCGGGTACGAGCAATACGACAGCGATGTACGTCAGAATAGTCACGGGCATTGCGACAAAGAACGCGATAATCGCCAGCAGCCTGGTTACGCGAAGGTTAAAGCCAAAATAGTCGGCTATTCCGGCGCAGACGCCGCCCAGAACCGCCCTGTCGGCGTTGCGGGTGAATCGCCCTTGAGATGTCGTGGCATATGCAGTCATAGATGGCTCCAGTAGTCGCTCCGGCGGCGCCAGAATTCATACTCAGTCTGACGCCCTGAGTACAGCAGAGGCTTTTCCTTGATCAGCAGCATGGCAGCAATATAGATCGCCACGGTCAGCCAGAAAACCAGCAGCAAACTGACAACGGCGATTATGCGTACCGTAGCTAGCCGCAGGTTAAATCGATCGGCGATGCCGGCGCAAATACCAAAAACCCATGCGCTCTCCCGATCGCGATACAGGCCCCGCAACGGGCCGTAATCAACATTCCAGGTGTTTTGACTCATTATTGTGTCCTTCTGGCAATCTCACACTTGGCCTCAAGCAACATTCTTGTCTTCGTTAGCGTCGGCCGACGCGACACGCTTTTTCAAGGCGTCCAGCTCTTCTTTGACGGATTCTTCTGCCTCAAGGCTGGCGAACTCATGATTCAGGTCTTTGGGCAACCCGAGGTCATAGGCCTCGACCCGGCCCTCGACATCGTCAATGCGACGCGTGTATTGCTCAAAACGAATCATCGCGTCGTCGATCTTGTAGTCGTGAATTTTCTTCCTGACGGCAAGACGGCTGGTGGCAGTCTTGTGACGAGCGAGTAGCGCCTTTTGGCGCGTTTTCGCGTCTTCAAGCTTGCTCTCGAGTCTGGCGATGTCTTCGTTAAGCTTACTCAGACCTTCATCGACAGCCAGATAATCCTGTTTCAGTATTTCGGCGGCGGACGTTACGCGAGACTTTTCTACTAAAGCTGCTTTGGCCAGGTCTTCGCGACCTTTGCGAATTGCCAGCTCTGCCTTTTGGTCCCAGTCTCTACACTCGCGATCCAGTGACTCGAGCTTGCGATTCAGGTCTTTCTTGTCTGCAATGGATCGAGCAGCAGCCGAGCGAACCTCAACCAACGTGTCTTCCATTTCCTGAATCATCAATCTAACGATTTTCTCGGGGTCTTCGGCCTTGTCGAGAATCGCGTTGATGTTCGAGTTCACGATGTCGCTAAATCTCGTGAATATGCCCATGGGTTTGTCCTCTGTGTTGTGTGAACCTCAACTGGAAGACTGCAGCTTCCGTGCCAACACGCCGGTTTTCTCATACGTATTTGTTTTTAAAGTATTTTTATCTCTCCAGGGACTGCCAAATCGGCCTCCGAATATGGTGAAATTCACTAATGTTTCGCGTTTTTACTCAATTTCTGGTGAAATTAGCCAATGTCTGCCGACAAACCCACCCAACACATCATTGGCGAGGCCCCCGCCTTTCTCGAAATGCTCGAGCACGTGTCACGGGCCGCGCCGCTCAACAAGCCTGTTCTTGTGGTTGGCGAGCGTGGTACCGGCAAGGAATTGATTGCGTCGCGGCTGCACTTCCTGTCGGGCCGGTGGGACCAACGCGTCGTTAAAGTCAATTGCGCGGCGTTAACAGAATCGATACTCGAATCGGAGTTGTTCGGCCATGAAGCCGGCGCGTTCACGGGCGCAACACGCACTCACACAGGACATTTCGAACGCGCGGACGGCGGCACACTAATACTCGATGAGCTCGCGACGATCACGCCGCGCATGCAGGAGAAAATCCTGCGGGTCATTGAGTACGGTGAAATTCAGCGAGTCGGTGGTAGCGAGACGTTGCGTGTTGACGTACGAATCGTGGGATCTACAAACTCGGATTTGCAGGTTCTGGCTGAGCAGGGTCGGTTTCGCAAGGATTTGCTCGACAGACTCGCCTTCGATGTCGTCACGGTGCCGCCGTTACGTGAGCGCCTTGAGGACGTTATGACCCTGGCGCACGCATTTGCGGTGAACATGGTGAGTGAGCTGAAACGAGCGTACTTTCCTGGTTTCGGACCCCGCGCTGCTTCGGCTCTGCTTAAACACAACTGGCCAGGCAATGTCAGGGAACTCAAGAATACAATTGAACGGTCTGTTTATCGCGCCAGTGACCCGGAACAACCCATTACGAAAATAGCGTTCGATCCGTTCGATTCACCGTTCAAGCTCGCCACAACGACGGTCGACACACCGATTACCGCTCAGCCTCGACGCGCACCGCTGCTGCCGGCGGATTTGACGCAACGGCTCACAGACATGGAAAGGGACTTGCTCGTGGCAGCGTTAGAGAAAGCACGCTTTAATCAGCGCATGGCTGCGGATCTTCTCAACCTGAGCTATCACCAGTTTCGCGGCAAGTTGAAAAAGCATGACATATCCGGCCGTCCTGGTGCCGTTGACGTCGTGGCTGCTCTTTCCAGTTCTCGTCACTAGCTCTCATCACGATAGCGGCGAACGTAGATTGCTGCCGTGATAAACAAGCCGCAAACGATCACGCCAGCCCACATATGCGGACTCGTGAGAAATTTACCAACGTCGATATAGGCCAGCAGACTGATCGCGTCCGCGTTGGCAACGAATTGTTCCTCATCGAAAAACAACTCCGGATCGATACCTTTGAATAACGGCAGCTTGTCGAATCGAGTCTGCATTGCGTCGGCGATCAAGTGTGTGCGAAACACCCAGTATTCGAGCGTCGGCACAAGAACTAAAGGCAGGAAAGCCATCAACAATGGTGAGCGTTTGGTCCAGGCCGACACGAACAGGAGCCAGCCGATGAATGGTGAAAACCAGATCGGCAGCAGGATCGTGATAATCAGCATTCCCGCCCACACGTCGAATAATGGCGCAGATTTCCAGACGAGTAACATCGAGCTACCGCCTTCAATACTAACGAATACGCTTATTATCAGCAGGACAATCAAGTGGGTAATAGCAATGACAGCAAAGGCGATCAGCGGGATCGCGAGCGCGGTCGTCAGCAACTTGGATACAACCGTCTCGGCATCAGTTATTGGCAGGGAACGCCAGAAAAGAATGCTCTTGTTCTTGCGTTCGGCATACAGCGAATCGAGACTGTAAAAGATCGTCAGGATCCCTCCTGCGATAAAAAAGGGCACTGTATTGCCAATCAGAACAGCGAGGAGCGCTGCACGACGCTCGGTGTCGCCAGCCAAATTCTGTGCGCCCATAATGCCGATATCCACTATCTCTTGATATCCGGAGGCAAACACGAGAGCGGTCAACAAGGTTAAGATCATCACCAGGGCAACGACCGCAGGCGTGATGTACAAAGAGCGATGTTCCCAGATCTCTCTACGGATCAATGCAAACTGATGCGGAATCATGCTGCGGCCCCCTTTACCTTAGCGACAAACAAGTCGGCCACCGACGGAGTATGCGCCTCACCGAACGCTGCCACTTTATCCCTGTCGACGCCTTCAAAGGTCATGGCTTTCTTGCCAAACACATCGCGCTCGTAAATCGGTCCGAGTTGTCGTGCCTTGTCGGCGTCATCGCCCGACGTCATTAGCTCGGTGAATTTCTCTGGCAACGCTTCCATGCTGGAATCCAGCAAGATGCGCCCGTCGTTGATAAACATGATGTCCGTCATCAGATTCTCGATCTCTTCGACCTGGTGCGTTGTTATCAGGATGGTTCTTTCACCGTCGAAGTAGTCATTCAGCAAGTTGCCGTAGAACTCTTTCCGGAAAATGATATCGAGTCCAAGTGTCGGCTCGTCGAGCACCAGTAACCTGGCGTCGATCGCCGTAATAATCGACAAATGCAGCTGCGTCACCATTCCTTTTGACAACTCGCGTACTTTGGCGTCACGGCGTACTTTGGTTTGCGCAAGCAACTCTTCGGCGCGTTTGCGCGTGAAATTCGGATGCGTGGATTCCATGAAGTCGAGTAACTGCGATACTTTGATCCAGCGCGGCAAAACTGCGACGTCGGCAATGAAACAGATGTTTCGCATCAGTTCCTTACGTTGTTTGAATGGGTCAAGTCCGAGCACCGAGAGTTGACCTTCACAGTCGGTTAGACCAAGTACAGCTTTCAGCAATGTCGTCTTGCCGGCTCCGTTTGGACCGAACAGACCCATGATTTTGCCCTTCTCAATTTGAAAACTAACGTTGTCGACGGCACGAATATCGCCGAAGCGCTTCGACACGTTGCTGGCGGTTACCAGGCTAGTCATTCTTGTCTCCTGAATCGTCTGACGACCTAACTTCATCAAGAAGCGAACTGGGGTCCAGGCGCAGGCGCTTTATGGTTGCAACAACCTGCGGCCATTCCTTATCCAGAAAACGCTGCCGCTCATTTTTCAACAACTGCGTCCGCGCGCCTTCATTGACGAACATGCCGCGACCGCGTTTCTTTTCCACCAGCTCTTCGTCGACCAATTCCTGATAACCCTTCAGAACAGTCAATGGATTCAGCCGGTATTCGGCGGCGACGTTGCGGACGGACGGCAGCGCATCACCGTCGCCCAGGACGCCTTCAAGGATCATCGCAACAACCCTGTCCCGCAGCTGTCGGTAGATCGGTTGGTCTTCATTCCACTTGGGGTCCATTCAAAAGCCTTGTAAAAAGGCGCCGGCCTCATTCAGGGGCCGGCGCAACAATTCCGTCGCTACTTTAGTCGCCGGTGTGACGGAAAGGGGAAATACACTCATTTCAGCGGTGAATCCTGTTAGTCCTTGATGGTCAGCCGGATCTCAATGAGGCCAGATGCTTCCGCGCGGTCCGCTTCCTGCAGCCCCGCATTGGCCTGCCCTGCGATCAATGCCACGGTCATCAAAACCATGATCGTCAGACCGACAATTTCGTTGAGGTATTTATCAAATGACGCTTTCATCGCTGTTGCTCCAAGGATCCTGCCCGTGCTGGGTGAACTAGTGTTATAGTTGACTATAACACTAAGAATTCGGATTGCAAGCGCTTTTTTGCGATTCTTCTAACCCGCTCCACGGCCGGCCTGCGTTTGCACAAGTATGGTTGCGAATGCCAGATCCTTGACGATTGGGACCTTGCCGCTTTCCCGCGCGGCACAGCTCGCCTATGCTCCGACTATGGACACGGCGCCCGAAGACAGTGCCTTGATGCTGCGCTATCGCGACGGCGATGTTGCTGCTTTCGAGGCTTTATACAGACGTCACAATGACGCCCTGTATCGCTACCTGTTACGACTTTGCCACCACCGTGACAGCGCCGAGGACATTTTCCAGGAGGTCTGGGGCAAGATCATCAAGGCGCGAGAGAGCTACCGGCCAACGGCGAAATTCACGACATTTCTATATCGCGTGGCGCATAACTGCTTTATCGATCACATTCGGCGCAATAAGCGGCATACGCAGAGCGCGGATATTGAGCCCGATCACCAGCCCGATACAGCTGACAGCACGGAAATGCAGGTCGAGCGAAGCCTCGCTCGACGGCGGCTTCTGCAGGCACTCCAGGATCTCCCGGATGAGCAACGAGATGTATTCTTGCTGCACGAAGAAGCGGGGCTAAGTCTGGACCATATTGCGTCAGTAACCGGCACGAACCGGGAAACAGCAAAAAGTCGATTGCGCTACGCCGTTAAGAAACTGCGGACGGCGATCGACGAGCCAGCGGGGACATCATGACCGACGAGCGAAATACAATAGATTCTGGCGCGGAAACAGACGCAAGCGTCAGCAAGGCCTACCGCGATACAACCGACGAACGGACCCCGGAATCGCTGGATCGGGCTATTCTTGATCAGGCCGCGAAAGCGGCCCGGCCACGTTACTCACGACTCAGATCATGGACGCGACCAATGGCCTGGGCAGCCACGGCAATGTTGTCGGTTGCGATCGTATTGCAGCTGACGCAGGCACCGATCCCCGAGAGCAGCAGTTTCGGCGACAGCGCTTACGAAATGGAAGCGCCGGCGGATGCGCCAGTTGGGGCGACTGAAGAAGCGACAAACGCGGTACCAAAGAGCGAGGCCTTGCGATCAACCGCCAAACAAGTCGCACCCGGTGCCTTGTCTGAAGCAAGACAGCGTCCCGAGCAATCGAAAGCGACTGTCGCAGAGCAGGAACAGGCGGCACCTGAGTTTGACGCCAGTGAATTCAAAGCAAAGGACCAGGACATGCTGCGGCTGGTCAGCGAGCCCGCCGCGCGCCCCACATGCGATGAAACAGCCACAGCTGCGGCTGAATCCTGGTTGCAGTGCATCACCGACATGGAAGCGGCCGGCCTGAGCGATGCAGCTCGCGAGGAGCGCAAATTACTGGCTGCGGCTTATCCTCATTTTGACACCCCCTAACCTTCGGTATCTAACAAGTGCCGCGTGACGCGGGCGATGCTAAAATCGCCGCCCGCTCAACGCTTATTCACTACGATTCCGCAGGAAAAGAAATGAAAACACCCGTTCGCGTCACAATTACAGGTGCTGCTGGCCAAATCGGCTATCAGCTCGCTTTCCGCATTGCCTCCGGCCAGATGCTCGGTGCCGACCAGCCCGTTATTTTGCAACTGCTCGAGATCGCACCCGCACTACCGGCCCTGAACGGCGTGGTCATGGAACTCCACGACTGCGCATTCGCTACCGTTGCCGGGATCGTCGCAACCGACGACCCGAATGTGGCTTTCAAAGACAGCGACTACGCACTGTTAGTTGGCGCTCGTCCTCGTGGCCCGGGTATGGAGCGCAAGGACCTGCTTGAGGCCAATGCCGCTATTTTCTCGGTGCAGGGCAAGGCGATCAATGATCACGCCGGTCGCGATATTCGGGTCCTCGTTGTCGGTAATCCGGCGAATACCAACGCGCTGATCACACAGAGCAATGCTCCGGACATCAATCCGCAGAACTTCACGGCAATGACCCGCCTCGATCACAACCGGGCGAAAGCACAACTGGCCAACAAGACCGACAGCCACGTTACGGACATTAGCTGCATGACGATTTGGGGCAATCACTCTGCGACGCAATACCCCGATATTCATCATGCGTCGGTCAAGGGCCAGGCTGCGACAGAGCTGGTCGATGAATCCTGGCTCAGCGACGAGTTTATTCCACTCGTGCAACAACGAGGTGCGGCAATTATCAAAGCCCGCGGCGCCTCCTCAGCCGCGTCCGCGGCATCCGCGGCTATCAATCACATGCACGACTGGGCATTGGGCACAGCGAATGATGACTGGGTCAGCATGGCGATCCCGGCAGACGGCAGCTACGGCATTGAACCCGGCATTATTTACTCCTATCCGGTTCGTTGCAGCGGCGGCAACTACGAAATTGTGCAGGACCTCGCGATCAGTGATTTCAGTCGCGAACGCATGAGCGCCACCGAGGTCGAACTTCGTGAAGAACGTGCAGCAATCGAAGGATTGCTTTGATGTGACACCGCGCATGGCAAGCCCTGTAGCGCAATGATAGGGTTTGCCGTGGCAGTCCACCTGCCCAGAGGGTAAGTTTTGACCAGTTATCTCGTTAGTTTTTGTTGGCTACTGCTGTTTATCGGCGGTGGCGTCTTTCTAGCCTATCAACGTGTCGATCTTCGCACCTCGACGATAGCCGCTGCGGTGGCGCTGCTCACATACACTGTTTTCGGCAATGGCTGGTGGCTCTGGCTGCTGCTGATGTGGGCCCTGTTTGGCTTAATGGTCATCCCGAACCTCGTCGAAATACGGCGCGAGAAGATCACCCGGCCATTACTCGATATCTATCGAAAGATGCTGCCCACGATGTCGGACACGGAGCGCGAAGCGCTTGAGGCCGGCAACGTCTGGTGGGACGGCGAGCTGTTTTCCGGCATGCCCGAGTGGGATCGGCTCATGTCCTTCCCGGCTCCCGAATTATCGGATGAGGAGCAGGCATTCATCGATGGGCCGTGCGAGCAGCTTTGCCAGATGCTCGACGATTGGGATATCTGCCACAACCGGGCCGATATGCCGAAAGAAGTCTGGGACTTCATCATCAAAGAACGTTTCTTCGCGATGATTATTCCGAAGCAATACGGCGGGTTGGAGTTTTCGGCCTATGCCAATGCGATGGTTATCGCCAAGCTCGCCAGTCGCAGTCCCACTGCTTCGTCGACGGTTGGCGTGCCCAACTCTCTTGGACCTGCAGAGCTGTTACTGCACTACGGAACTGAAGAGCAGAAAAATCACTACCTGCCCGGGCTGGCCGCCGGAACCGAGATTCCCTGTTTTGCGCTGACGTCACCCCAAGCTGGTTCCGATGCAGCGGCATTGATCGATTCCGGTGTGGTCTGCAAAGGAAAGTGGAACGGCAAGACAATCGTTGGCATCCGCCTGAATTGGGACAAGCGCTACATCACACTGGCTCCTGTCGCGACCGTGCTCGGACTCGCGTTCAAACTATACGACCCGGATCATCTGATCGGCGATAAAGACGATTACGGCATTACGGCGGCATTGATTCCGACTGACATACCGGGCGTAACCGTTGGGCGTCGCCATTACCCGATGACGATCGCGTTTCTGAACGGTCCGACGACCGGTGAAGACGTCTTCGTACCGCTCGACACCATCATCGGCGGCCAGGAGATGGCCGGTAAAGGCTGGAAGATGCTTGTCGAACTGCTGTCCGTTGGCCGTGCGATTACCTTACCGTCGATGGCAGCAGGCGGCGGACAGGCAGCCAGCTACGCGACTGGCGCCTATGCAAGTATCCGCAAGCAATTCAATACGTCGATCGCAAATTTCGAGGGCGTTGGAGAAGCACTGACGCGCATCGCCGGCAACACCTACATCGCGAATGCCGCCGTCTCCGTCACTGCGGGCGCGATTGACCAGGGCCAGAAGCCCGCCGTACCGTCCGCGATACTCAAGTATCACTGCACCGAAATCGGCCGAAAAATCGGGATCGATACAATGGATGTACATGGCGGCAAGGCCATCTCAATGGGGCCCAATAATTACGTCGCTCGCAACTACATGGCATCGCCGATCGCTATCACGGTCGAAGGCGCAAATATCTTGACTCGCAGTCTGATTATTTACGGCCAGGGCGCGATTCGCTGTCACCCGTTTGTGCTCCCGGAAATGCAGGCCGCCGGCGATGCAGACACTGATCGCGGCTTAGTCGATTTTGACAAGGCCTTGTTCGGCCACATTGGTTATGCCATCAGCAACCTGGCACGCTCGTTTTTCCTGGCGTTGACCCACGCCAAATTTAGCCGCGTGCCGTTGACCACACCAACGCGCCGCTATTACCAGAACATCAATCGTTACAGCGCGGCATTTGCTCTGGCGTCCGACTTCGCCATGCTGACCCTGGGCGGCGCCCTGAAAAAACGCGAGCTGTTGTCCGCGCGTCTGGGCGACGTGCTGAGTTCGATGTATCTCGCATCGACAGTATTGAAGCACTTTGAAAATCAGGGGCGGCGTGCCACCGATCTGCCACTGGTTGAATGGTCTGTTCGTACGCTGATGTACCAGGCACAGGAATCACTGCATGCCTTCTTGCGAAATTTCCCGAATCGCTGGGTCGCGACATTCCTGCGCATATTCATTTTCCCGCGCGGCAGAACCTACTCAGCACCCTCAGATGAACTCAGCCATAAAGTGGTCGATCTGATGACGCGCTCCGGCGAAGCGCGCGAGCGCCTGAGCCGTGACGCCTATACAACGCTCGAACCAGGCAATCCACTAGGGCTATTGCAGGAGGCGCTGGAGTTAGCAGAAAAGTATGCGCCGATGGAGCGGCGGCTCAAACAGGCACGGCGGGAAGGCCTGATTAGCGCCGACTACCTTGGCCTGCAAATTGAGGAGGCTGAGAAAGCCGGCGTCATCAGTAAGAAAGAGGCCGCAGAATTACGCGATTATCATGCTAAGGTGACAGCGCTGCTCGCGGTGGATGATTTCGCACCGGAGGAGCTGGAACGCACAGGCGATGCCGCCAAGACCGTGGTACCTTCAGCCTCAAATAGCAAAGCAGTCAAGAAAAAAGTCACGACCAAGAAAAAGACCGCGCGCAAGAAAGCCAAACCTAAGAAGACAAGCAAAAAAGCCACCTAACGATGACACAACAATCCGGACCAATCTATGAAGTAACTTTCTTCGTAGATGCGGATATTGTGGACGAGTGCGACAGCTGGCTCGACGAATACGTTCGCAGCAGCCTGCAGGGCCCTGGCACCATTGACTGTTCCGCATTCTCGATCGCCGACGACCAGGCGGGGAAAATTCGGCGCGTCTGTTTGCATCACCTCGCCAACGACGAGGCGCTCGACGAATTTCTCGATGGCGCCGGTGCCGACATCGAGAGTGAGCTTGAGGCGCGCTTCGGGGACCAGGTCGCGGTCAGTGCCCGGGTTCTGCGTGAAGACCCGAATTTCGACGTCGTTCCAGACGAGTCGCCGGACTGCCTTAATTGTGGCGCCCGCCTCAGAGGGCAATATTGCGGCACCTGCGGTCAGCGATCGCGAAGCCGCCTGATAAGCCTGTGGGAATTGATCTCGGATGCATTCGGCGATTTGCTCGAACTCGATTCGCGGCTCTGGCAGACCTTGGTTCCTCTGATGAACCGTCCGGGGCAACTGACGCATGATTATTTGCAGGGCCGTCGCGCACGCTACATGCCACCGTTTCGCATGTACCTCGTCCTCAGCCTGTTATTTTTTGTCGTTGCGTTTTTTGATCCCCGCGAAGAGCTGGGCCTGTTTTTCGAACCGGAAGCTGAGCAAACGACCGAAGCTGCGACTGTAGAGGCAGACGCGGTGCGCCAGCAAGTCCTCGAGGAACTCGCCGCCGAAGGCCTCTTATCTGAGGACGACGATATAGAAGGTGGTGGCTTCCGCCTGAATTTCGACGACGAAGATGGCAACGACATCGAGCTGGATGAAGACTGCAACGTTACGTCTTCAGATGTTGAAGACCTCCCCGGCTGGGTTGCCCGCCGCCTGACACCGGAGCGCCTGAAGCGAATTTGTGAGCGAACCCAGATTGACGGCGGCCAGGCCTTCGCCGACAAGCTGGTCGATAATATACCGGCCGCATTGATCGTCTTACTGCCGTTGATGGCCTTTGTGCTGAAAGCCCTTTATCCACTGTCCAAGCGCTATTACGTCGAGCATTTGCTGTTTTTCGTGCACTTTCATGCGTTCTTTTTCCTGATTCTATCTTTGCAGATTCTGTTCGCCCGGCTGGCTGTACTGTTGTCTGTGCCCGAAACAGCCACGACGCTGACCCTGGTCGTCGCCTCGTTCTACATTCCTGTGTACCTCTTCATCTCAATGCGCCGCGTCTATGGGCAAGGGCGGATTATTACCTTCATCAAGTACATCACACTGGTAATCGCCTATTCATTCGGTTTTCTCGCCACGATGATGGCTGTGCTTGCCATCGCCGCATTTTCGATTTGAGCGCTTTCCGGGGTGTGAATTTGTTGTTGAACACTTACTATTAGACCTCCCGAGTTCCCAGGAAGAACAAAAATGAAGTTCATACGTGGATTCCTGAATACTGTGGCCATCGGAGCGTTTGCGCTCATCAGCGCATGTGGCCAGCAAGATGCGGCGGCACCTGCCGAAAATGAACCGATGGTTGCGGAGCAACCCGCCGCGCTGCCGCGGACAGCCTCGGCTGAAGCCGCACGATTATTTTTCATAACACCGGCTGACGGTGAAACCGTGACAAATCCGGTAAGCGTCCAGTTTGGACTGGAGGGCATGACCGTGGTCGCCGCCGGGGTCAACGAGGCGCACTCCGGGCATCACCACCTGCTAGTGGACACAGATCTTCCGGAATTGGGACTACCGATACCCGCAGATGCGAGTCATATTCATTTCGGTGATGCGAGCACCGCAACCGAACTCACGCTGGAGCCGGGCGAGCATACGCTACGACTATTGCTCGGCGATCACTTGCATATTCCCCACGATCCGCCCGTAATGTCTGACACAATTACGGTTACGATCGAATAGAAGGTTGAGTGACCGCGCCCGGACAATTAGAATCCCGGGCTACGGAACATCCCCATGAATCAAACCAGCGACAGGAAAAAAATCGGCATAAGCGGCCTCGCCGCTTATGTTCCGCCGTATCGCGTCTGGCTTGAGGACTGGTGCGACTGGACCGACAACCAGTGGCCGAAGATCCGCGAGATCGTCGGGCGCAGCTTCCGCGTTCGCGGGGCCGATCAAAGTGTCTACACGATGGCTGCAACCGCAGTCATGCGGCTCATCGATCAATACGACGTCGACCCGACACGGATCAAGTTCCTGGGTCTCGGAACCGAGTCGAGTACCGATAACTCGGCTGGTGCGATCATCGTCAAAGGCATGGTCGACCGTGCGCTGGAGGCGCGCGGCAAAGCACCGATTGCCCGAAGTTGTGAAGTGCCGGAGTTTAAACACGCCTGCCTTGGCGGCGTCTATGGCATGAAAGGCGCAATTCGCCACCTCGCACTTGATGGCGCCGGCGGACAGGCCATCGTCGTGTGCGGCGATATCGCCGCGTACGCACGCGGCACAAGCGGCGAACCAACCCAGCGTGCCGGTGCGGTTGCGATGTTGCTCGAAGAAGACCCAACGATGGCGATTGTCGACCTGCCGGGATCAGGGTCGGCATCGGATTACCGCATCATGGATTTTCGCAAGCCGATGTCGCGCTTCTGCGGCCAGGACCGATCGCAGACGCATCAGGTGCAGGACTTCCCGGTATTTAACGGCAAGTATTCAACAACCTGTTATATCGACGAAACCTTGCACGCTTTGAACGACATGTACGTAAAGCGCAATTTGAACCCGGCCGATTACATGCGTTCCCTGAAAACCGTGTTCATGCATCGGCCATATCGGCGCATGCCCGAGACCGGTTGGTCTGTTTCCTACTTGTTTGCAATGAGTCGGGGCAATGCCGAAGATCGTGCGGAGCTGGCATCGTATTGTTACGAAGCTGGAATAGAACCCGCGAAACTCGAGGCGGAGATGCTCAGCAAACCTGAAGTATCCGCGCTGGCCAGCCCCGAAAAGATGCAGTATGAAGCGTATCCACTGACGATGGCGGTGCTACGTGTGTTCCGGGCGTCACGTCATTATCGTCGCGAAATTCTCGACAAGCTCGCACTCGGCAGCGATACCATGCTCGATCTGGGCAATCTCTACACTGCAGCATTGCCGGCCTGGTTGGCTGCGGGATTCGAGCAGGCCCTGGACGAGAATTCTCTGACCGCAGGCGAAGAAGTACTGACGCTCGGGTATGGCAGCGGCGATGCGGCCGAGGTTATCCCGTTCTTTATGGCCGATGGCTGGCGCGAGGCTACGTCCGCGATCGGTTTCGGCGACGTAATGCAATTCGCAGTCGACCTCAATCATGAACAATACATAGAGATGCACGAAGGCCGTCGTGCCAACGGTCTGGATTATGTGCCGCGAAATGAATTCGTTATTGACCGTGTCGGTACGTCCGACGAACGGCACTTCGCTGACATGGGAATCGAGTACTACCGTTTCGTCGGTTAGAGTTGGCAGTAGCCAGCCAGTTGCTCAGTGTGCTCCTGCAACAAAGTCCGCCACTCCTGTTTGAACCAAGGAGTAAATAGCGCCGGCGTTTCCGCAAGCTCCCGGGTCAGGTCCTGTGGCCGCAAATATCGAACGTTGTCTATCTCGTGGTCATTCAGTCTAACGTCCTCTACCGCCCTGCCCAGGTACACGTGGCAAAGTTCATTTTCGGATCCGGCCGGACCGAATTCTGCGGCATAGGCAAATTTGTAAACGAATTCCAGGGTCGACTCGATGTTCAACTCATCGCGGAGTCGACGACGAGTCGCCACTTCCATGGTTTCACCACGCCGCGGATGACTGCAGCAACTGTTCGACCAGAATCCAGGCCAGAGCCGTTTGCCGCTGCCGCGCTGCTGTAACAACAGTTCCCCGTCGGCATTAAACAGGAACAATGAAAATGCGCGGTGCAGCACGCCACCACCATCATGGCTCTCCGCCTTTGACAGGAAGCCAATTTCCTTATCATCCTGGTCCACGAGGATTAACTCCTCGGCTTCCGACGACACTATTCGATGCTCGTTGTGCAATTGCGCCTTCCTTTCGCTATTCCAGAACAATGTTCTTGTAACCCGCTGCTTCAAGAGCGGCACTGACCTCAATTACCGCGCCGGGGCACAACGCTACAATGGAGCCGCCACCGCCACTGCCCGTAATCTTGGCACCAACAGCACCGGCCGCTCGCGCAATACTCACCATGCTCTCGAGTTCGGATGTCGACACTTCGATGGCGCTCAACAGGCCATGACAAATATTCATGAGCAAACCCAGTTCCGCATAATCCGCCTCAGCCAACGCGCTCGCACCTGCCAGGCTCAGGGCATCTATCTCATCAAATATTGCATCGTAATGTGCGCTGCTTCGATCACGCCGTGAACGGACTCCCGCGACCTGCTCTTTCGTCAAACCCGATTTGCCGCTGCACGCGATGACAATCGGCGGCGACTCTTTGAGCTTCACAGGCTCAAGCTGCAGCGAATCCGCTTTGCGGAACAACATGGGCTCGCCGTAGGTAGCGACCGTGTTGTCGATTCCTGATGGTGTGCCGTGTGCGAGCTTTTCACATTCGTAGGCCACTGCATTCACCTGTGCATCATCCAGACCCAGACTTAATTGCTCGTTAAACGCGCGCGTGATTGCAACGGCGAGCGCCGCAGAAGAACCCAGACCCATCGCACGCGGCAATATCGATCTCACATGCAGCGAGCAACCGGCGGACTCGACATCGAGTTCGTGTTGAATCAGGGCGATGGCAGCACCGACACCTGTGTCGTCCGACGCTGCAATTGGCTGTTCCACTTGCCAGTCCGGAATGCTGATTGTGGGGGTCGACTGAGCCTCGGAAATCACAACGCTGACCGCATCTTTAACGGGTATTGCCAACGCATGTTTACCGTAGACAACCGCGTGCTCACCGAGGAGTATTACCTTTCCTGCGGCAACACCCGCAGGAGTCTGCTGGTCTTCGGGCGCCCGCTTCTCTTGCAGAATCTGACGTGCGGTCGACACCTTGATGTCCCCGCTGGCCACAAGCTCATCGACGACATCATCAAACAGTTCCTCGGGCACGGAGGCGCTGGTGGCGACGCTGCGGGCATGCAACTTCATATGGCCACGCTGAATGCCGCTTGTTGCCAAAGCTCTCAGGGCAGCAAAGTTTTGCGCGAGCCCAACCGCGGCCATTAATTCCGCGAGCTCAGTCGCGGTGCTGACGCCGGCCACACGCAAGCCGAAACATGCACCCGCATTGGCGTCCAGATTCGCGCCGACGATTCCCGGCTTAAGGGGTATGAGTATCTCGCCGGCGAGATCGCCATTCGACGCGACGGTCCAGGTGGCTAATGGCGAATATCGGCCGCTTGTCGCAGCGAAAGCATGCGCAGCTGCCTCGACAGCTCGCCAGTCGTTGCCTGTCGCAATGGCCAGTGCGTCGACGCCATTCATAATGCCTTTGTTGTGTGTCACCGCCCGGTATGGATCAGCACTTGCAATACTGCTGGCCAGGACGACCCCGTCCCGCACAGCTTCGCCCTCAAACCCGGCAGACGCAAGGTCGTCGCAGCGATACTGAACGCAACACCGAACCAGTGAGCGATCAGTCAGATTGGACAATATTCGCAGCGCGATATTGCCACCGCACAATTCTGCGATTCTTGGCGCAACGGCCTCGCAAATCGTATTGACCAGGTTCGCACCCATTGCGTCGCAGGTGTCGACCAGCAAGTGCACGGCGACGACATCAGATTCGCCGGGGATATCCAAACGCCGGTTTTCGATTGCGCGTACACCACCACCGCGCCCGGCTAATCGCGGATGCACAGCGTTGCATAGCGTCAGCAACTCATCTTCTGCCGCAGCGATTTTTTGCAGTGCCCCAGCACTATCGCTGCAACCGGATACGTGAATTTGCCCAATGAGCAACGACTCCGCGCATTCCGATTCGAATCCGCCGGTCGGACGCGCTAACTTCGCCGCATTGCTGGTTGCAGCGACAATAGACGGTTCTTCAACAACCATCGGCACAATGTAGTCGTGACCATTCACAATGAAATTTGGCGCAATCGCGAACGGCAAACCAAACACGCCGACCACATTTTCTATCATCTTGTCGGCCGTCGTCGTCAACAACGTGTGCTTGCCCTGACGCAGTAACTCGGCGTCGACGTCCGACACGCAACCAAGCCGCAACAGCTCGTCGATGCGCTCAGCAACGCTTAAGCGATACAGCCCTGTAATTCGCGATTTACTCAATGTTCGTTCCGTTCCACCTGCACGCCGAGTG
>PVMS01017973.1_pt1 | contig 26814 bp, 20 predicted proteins | sample 1853461 | NCBI WGS metagenome assembly PVMS01 (sample SAMN08582032, study PRJNA380276) | Marine sediment metagenome, whole genome shotgun sequencing project. | isolation source: ocean sediment barecode stripped | collected 2017
CCGCGGAACCGAGTTCCTGCTCGGCCCAGTAAGCGAGGCTTTGCGTCCACTCCTGTTGCGCACCCTTGCCTGCGCGTCCACCCAGATCCTCGGGAATGTCGATTGCTGCGATGACGCCACCGGGAGCGGTCACTGTCATACGCCGGGTGGCGTTAACAAGCTGCCGCACATTGCCTGGCCAGTCGTAACTTTGCAGAATATCCAGCGCCTCGCTGTTCAGCGCTTTTGCCGGTACATCGAGTTCCTGCGCCGCATCTTCCAGGTAATGCCCCAGCAACATGGGTATGTCCTGGCGCCGCTGGCGAAGCGGTGGTGTATTGATGCAAATGACGTTCAGGCGATGATAAAGATCTTCGCGAAAGCGGCCTTCCTCTACGGCCCGCGCCAGGTCCTGGTTGGTTGCAGCGATGACGCGGACATCCACATTGACCGACGTCTGTCCGCCGACGCGATAGAACTCGCTTTCGGCCAGGACGCGCAACAAGCGAGTCTGCAAGGCCGTTGACATATCGCCGATCTCGTCGAGAAAGAGGGTGCCACCGTCAGCCTGCTCGAATCGTCCGATGCGTCTTGCGTCGGCGCCGGTAAATGCGCCACGTTCGTGACCGAAGAGCTCGGACTCCAGCAGCTCCGACGCGATGGCGGAAGTATTAAGCGCGACAAAGGGCTTGTTCGCGCGCGGGCCGTGCTGATGCAACGCTCTCGCGACAAGCTCTTTGCCGGTCCCGGACTCTCCGGTGATCAGGACCGTCATGCTCGAGCGCGCGAGCCTGCCAATTGATCGAAACACCTCCTGCATGGCGGGTGCCTGGCCGAGCAGTGACGGGATTCTTGCAACGTCACCACTGCTATCCCGTTGCAGCGCAAAGCCCTGTTGTCTCGCCGCCTTCCTGACGAGCTCGATTGCCTCATCGATATCGAACGGCTTTGGCAGATATTCAAACGCTCCGCCCTGATACGCCGCCACTGCGTTCTCGAGATCCGAGTGGGCGGTTACGACAATGACCGGGAGATCAGGGCAGATGCGGCTCAGTCGCTCGAGCAACGCCAGGCCGTCCATGCCCGGCATGCGCACGTCCGTTATCAGGACATCCGGCGTTTCTTTTTCGATGGCATCCAGAAGATGTTCGCCGCGCTCGAAACTTCGCGGATGCATGTCGGCCTGGCGCAGGGCTTTTTCGAGTACCCAGCGTACTGACTCATCGTCATCGACGACCCACACCTCGAGTTCGTTGCTAGCCGACAAGTGTTGCCTCCGGTTCGGTCAGCGGAATCCTGACGAAAAACACCGTGCGGCCCGGTCGGCTTTCGAATTCGATCAGGCCGCCGTGCCGGCTGATGAGTTCCTGTGCCGCGGGCAGGCCAAGACCGGTGCCATCCGGCCGACTCGTTACCAGTGGATAGAAGATGGAGTCCTGCAGGTCCGGTGGGATCCCCGGGCCGTCGTCTTCTATCTCTATGCTTGCCACAGCGGGGTGCCGGATATCGCCAATCGTGAAATTCATAATGGCGCGGGTGCGCAGCGTGATTTCGCCTTGTCCGTCCAGGGCCGTGCCCGCGTTTTGCAGAAGGTTGAGAAATGCCTGCACCATTTGATCCCGGTCCAAAAGGAACAGCGGCAAGCCGGGGTCGTAATCACGCCGGATGTTTATTCTTTCCTGACCCGGCTCTGTAAGCCGCACCACGTACTCGAGTAATTCGTGTACGTTGACTGGCTGTTTGTTCGGCGGTCCGCCGGGTCCCAGCAATGTGTCAACAAGGCTTGCGAGCCGATCCGCTTCGCTGATGATGACGCTCGTGTATTCCTTCAGCTCATCGCTGTCGAGCTGCCGTTCGAGCAGTTGCGCAGCACCACGCAGACCGCCAAGTGGGTTTTTAATTTCATGCGCGAGCTGCCGGATCATTTGCCGCCCGGCGCCGTGTTGAATAATCAGCGCGTTTTCCCGGCTTATCCTGGAGCGGCGGGTGACGTCAGTCATTTCGACCAGGAGTCGCGCCTTCTCTGACGACTCACGTAGCAGAGAAACACGGCAATCGATCATGCGTTCTTCAGCGTGAACCTCGGTGCGCCCCAGCCGTAGTTCATTGGCATAGGTAACGCCGCTCTCGAGCGTGCGCATGAGAATGTCCTGGATCTCGCGGTCATCGCCAAGCAGTTGCAACAGCGACTCACCGCGCGCGCGATGCTGGCTGATGCCGAGAAGATTTTCCGCTGCGGGATTCAGGTCTTCGATAAGAAGGCTTTGATCGATAATGATAACGGCGGTATTCAGGTGCTCGAACACCTGGTCGCGTCGCGGTGGGTCACCGCCTTGCCTGGTTTTCCTGCCTGGGGGTTTGCTGCCGGCTAGGTGCCGGTGCTGGGGCCTGTGCGGATCGCGTTTTGCTGCACGTAGAAACGGTTCGGCATGCTGCGAATCATCATGGTGCCCGACTCGTCCACGATCTCCGCCTGAATGTTGTGCACGCCGCGGTAAACTTCGTCGAGCTGAAAACTCGTACGATTCACCATCCTCGGCGTACCGTCGAAATAGATCCGAATGCGGTGGCCAGTCTGCAGCGCCGGTTGTACATTGAGCGTGACATTCAGGACGCCTTCTATGTTCCATAGCGTCTCTTCTGCAAGCGGTGCGCCGATAGTAAGGGCCTCATAGCGGAATGCCGCGGGTTCTTCAGTCGCGTCGTCGGCAGCGCTTGCGACAGGTGGCGGCGGGGGCCGTCGGCGAACTCCATCAGAAACCAGCTGTACTTTTTCCGCACCCTCTTGTGGCCGGTCCGAGTAATGCACGACCCCGTCCTCATCCGTCCATTTGTACGCCTGCGCCAACACGGCGCCCGCGGCGAGGGTGAAAATGAGGCTAATAATTGTTCGCTTAAGCATAGGGTTAGCATAGCAGTCTTACTTTGATTTTGACCAGTGGCCGGGCGATAAAGTGCCGCCCGGATCACAGTTTTCGGCCCTTTTTATGGGTTCGGGTCTCAGAGGCTGTAGTACATGTCGAATTCCACCGGATGCGTGGTCATGCGCAGGCGGGTCACGTTATCGTTTTTCAGTTCGAGGTAGGCATCGATCAGATCGTCGCTGAATACGTCGCCAGCCTTCAGGAAATCGCGATCTCCATCAAGGGCTTCCAGTGCCTCGTCCAGGGAAAATGCAACCGTCTTCAGATTCTTTTCTTCTTCCGGCGGCAGGTCGTACAGATCCTTGTCCATCGGATCACCCGGATGAATTTTGTTAAGAATTCCGTCGACGCCTGCGAGCATCATGGCCGCGAATGCCAGGTACGGGTTGCCCATTGAATCCGGGAATCGGACTTCGATGCGGCGGCCCTTTGGATTTGAATCGTATGGAATACGAATCGACGCTGAGCGATTGCGCGCCGAATACGCAAGGATGGTTGGTGCTTCGAAACCAGGCACAAGCCGCTTGTAACTGTTCGTCGCGGCATTGGTAAACGCGTTCAGTGCTTTGGCATGCTTGATGGTGCCACCGATGTAATAGAGCGCCGTTTCCGACAGGCCACCGTAGCCGTCACCCGTGAACAGGTTGACGCCGTCTTTAAACAATGACTGGTGCACATGCGCGCCGTTGCCGTTGTCGTTAACAAGTGGTTTCGGCATGAAAGTCGCGGTCTTGCCGTAGCTGTGCGCGACGTTGTGGACCACGTACTTGAGAATCTGCACCTCGTCTGCTTTTCGCGTCAAGGTATTGAATTTAACGCCAATTTCGCACTGGCCGGCAGTAGCGACCTCATGGTGATGCACCTCTGTTTCAAGGCCCATTTCTTCCAGCGCGAGGCACATTGCGGAACGCACGTCGTGCAGCGAATCGACCGGTGGCACCGGGAAATAGCCGCCCTTGACGGCCGGCCGGTGGCCGGTGTTGCTGTCCTCGTAACTGCGGCTGGTGTTCCAGGCACCTTCGCTTGAATCGACCGAGTAAAACGCGCCCTGCATGTTGTCATCCCAACGCACATCGTCAAAGACGAAGAACTCGTTCTCCGGCCCGAAATATGCGGCGTCGGCAATGCCCGTTGATTTCAGATAAGCCTCGGCACGGCCCGCCAGCGATCGTGGACAACGATCGTAGCCCTGCATCGTCGCCGGTTCGATGACGTTGCAACGCAGGTTGAGTGTGCTGTCTTCCGTGAAAATATCGAGAACTGCCGTCTCCGCTTCGGGGAGCAGAATCATGTCTGACTCGTTGATGCCCTTCCATCCGGAGATTGAAGAACCGTCGAACATTTTGCCCTCTTCGAAAACATCCTCATCCAGCGCGTGCGAAGGGATGGTGACATGCAGTTCCTTGCCCTTGGTATCGGTAAAGCGCAGGTCGATGAACTTGACGTCGTTTTCTTTGATCAGGCCGAGGATCTCAGCGGGGGTCATTGGTAACTCCTCCAGTTAGCAGCAAATATGAATGGACGAATCACACGTTGCGTCGTCCCGAATACGATCTAGAATTGCACGAACTGTGCCAGCGGAGGCCTGACCTTAAATAATTGATTTTTAACAAGTCTTTGTCCGACTGCGAGCCCGTGATTGCACCAAGGCGGTGCGTATTGCTTAATTCGCGCACCAGTCTAGTGCAAGCGCCGCCGGTTTGCACCGGAATAGCGCGGCACGCTCCCGCACCCCGCGCCAGTCATGCCTATCGAGCCATCACTGGCGTGCGATATGCGGTTATACTGCGCGCCTCGAGCCTGCCCGATTAGGGTAGCCAAAGCGCCCAAATTATTGATCGACAAGGAAATCCCGCTCTCCATGCAGACCTTTCAGGAGCTGATTCTCGCGCTGCAACAGTTCTGGGCAGAGCGCGGCTGTTTGATCGCACAGCCGTATGACATGGAGATGGGCGCAGGTACCTTTCATCCAGCGACTTTTCTGCGGGCCATCGGTCCGGAGCCATGGAGTGCCGCCTATGTGCAGCCGTGCCGGCGGCCCACCGACGGTCGCTACGGTGATAACCCGTTCCGCCTGCAGCACTACTACCAGTACCAGGTCGTCATCAAGCCGTCGCCTGACGATTTTCAGGAGCTATACCTCGATTCTCTGCGTGCGATTGGCGTCGATCCAACGGTGCATGACATTCGCTTTGTGGAAGACGACTGGGAGTCGCCAACGCTGGGCGCATGGGGCCTCGGTTGGGAGGTTTGGCTGAACGGCATGGAAATCACACAGTTCACTTATTTTCAGCAAGTCGGCGGTCTCGAGTGCAGACCGGTGACGGGTGAGCTCACCTACGGTCTCGAGCGTATTGCGATGTACCTGCAGGACGTAGAAAGCATCTTCGACATTACCTGGACTGATGGTCCACTGGGACGCATCAGCTATCGCGACGTTTATCACCAAAACGAAGTCGAGCAATCGCGCTACAATTTTGAGGAAGCTGACATCAAGGCATTGTTCACGGCCTTTGACCAGGCCGAAAGTGAAAGTCGGCGGCTGATTGAATGCGGCTTGCCTTTGCCCGCCTACGAACAGATGCTGACAGCTTCTCACACGTTTAATTTGCTTGACGCCCGTCAGGCCATTTCGGTCAGCGAGCGGCAACGATTCATCCTGCGTGTGCGCACCATGGCGCGTGCGATCGCCGAGGCCTATTACGCGAGCCGGGAAGCGCTGGGATTTCCAATGCTGGCCACATCCGGCGAGAAGGCTGACAGCTAATGGTTAAAACGGCTGCCGCGGATTTTCTGGTAGAAATCGGCACCGAGGAGCTGCCGCCCAAGGCATTGCGGAACCTGATGACTGCCTTTGCTGATGGTCTGGCGGCAGGGCTGACCCAGGCCCGGTTGAACCACGAAAGTGTTACTGGCTACGCCAGCCCGCGCCGCCTTGCTGTCCTGGTGTCGGATCTGGCGTTTACACAGGAAGATCGTGAAAAACAGCAAAAGGGTCCCCCCGTATCGATCGCGATCGATGATGCTGGCAAACCCACGAAAACGGGGCTCGCCTTCGCCAAAAAATGCGGCGTCGATTTCGGCGCGCTCGAGCGCCTCGAAAACAAGAAAGGCGAGTGGCTAAGCTATGTCGCAATCGAGAAGGGAAAGGATGCCGCTGCATTGTTGCCCGAAATCGTGCTGCATGCCCTCAACGCGTTACCGATTCCTCGCCGCATGCGTTGGGGAAACCGGGACATCGAATTTGTACGGCCGGTGCACTGGCTCCTGATGTTGCACGGTAAGGACACAGTGCCAGGATCAGTGCTCGGCGTGCAATCCGGCAACGTGTCACGTGGCCACCGTTTTCACGCGCCGGGTGAGATCAGGATTACCGAGCCCGGCAAATATCTTTCTTTGCTGGAGCGAAAAGGCTTCGTGATTGCCGATTTCGATGCCCGTCGCGACAAGATTGTTGAAGGAATAGCCGAGGAAGCCAACAAGGCGAATGGAACCGCCGTTGCCGATCCAGCGCTCGTTGACGAGGTCACCGCGTTAACGGAATGGCCGGTGGCGATGACCGGCAGGTTCGACAAGTCCTTCCTGGAGTTACCGAAGGAGGTCATTATCGCCACGCTGACTGGTCACCAGCGTTATTTTCCCATTGTCGATGAGCACGTTGATCTGTTGCCGGCTTTCATAACGATTGCGAACCTGGAAAGCAAAGAGCCGGACAAGGTTCGTATCGGCAACGAGCGGGTTATTCAACCACGGCTCGCGGATGCGGCTTTCTTCTGGTCGACCGACCGGCAATCGCCGCTGGGCGCTCGGGTTGATGCTTTGGAAAACGTCGTTTACCAGAAAGGACTCGGCAGCATGCACGACAAGTGCATTCGTAATGCCGCGCTGGCGACATTGATCGCAAAGCAACTCGAGGTTGATACCGAAATGGTTACACGCGCAGCGGTCCTGGCGAAATGCGACCTGCTTACCGGCATGGTTGGCGAGTTTCCCGAACTGCAGGGCGTAATGGGCAGCTATTACGCGACCTCAAGCGGTGAGGATGAAGCCGTCGCAACGGCAATTGGCGAGCAATATTTACCCCGTTTCGCCGGCGACTACCTGCCGACTTCCGGGGCCGGGCAAGTACTCGCTGTCGCTGACAAGCTCGACACGCTTGCCGGCATTTTCGTACTCGGCAAGAAGCCTTCAGGAAATCGTGATCCTTTCGGATTGCGGCGAGCCGCCCTCGGCGTCATTCGCATACTCATTGAAAAGTCGCTGGACATCGATTTCGCGGAGGCTGTCAAGGCTGCGATTGTTCAACAGCCAGCCGCCGGCGCTGATCATGGCGCGCTGCGGGAGGCGCTTTATGATTTTATCGTGGATCGGTTGCGCCGCTATTACCTTGACCAGAACGCTGCTATTTCAACGGAAATGTTTGAAGCCGTTCGCGCCAAGCGGCCTGCATCGCTGACAGATTTTGACGAGCGCCTCAAAGCTGTCGCTGCGTTTTCCAGGCTGGAGCCCGCGGCGAGCCTCGCTGCCGCCAACAAGCGGACCGCAAATATTCTGCGGCAGGCTGAATACGATGATAGCGGCAAGCTGGACCCGGCGCTTTTAGAGGATGCTGCGGAGAAAGCGCTTTACGAAGCACTGAAGACCGCTGAGCAAAGCGTCCGCCCATTATTGGAGAAGCGCGCGTACACCGAAGCATTGACAAAGCTCTCGAGCTTGCGGCAGGCCGTCGACACCTTTTTTGATGAGGTGATGGTAATGACTGACGATGACGCGGTCCGGCAGAATCGCCTTGCATTGTTGGCGGAGCTACGTGCACAGTTTCTGAATATTGCCGACGTATCCCGGCTGACGCCTGGACAGGAATAAGTCGTGTCACCACGGCTCGTTATTCTTGATCGCGATGGTGTGATCAATCATGACTCGGATGACTTCGTTAAGACGCCCGATGAATGGCTGCCGATCGATGGCAGCATCGGCGCTATCGCAAAATTGTCGAGCGCCGGCTTCACGGTCGCTGTTGCCACGAATCAGTCCGGCATCGGGCGCAAACTCCTCGACAAACCCGCGCTTGATGCAATGCATGAAAAGCTGCGCTCACTCGTCAAGGACGCCGGCGGAGATGTGGACCGCATCGTCTATTGTCCGCACCATCCGGATGACGGCTGCGATTGCCGCAAACCTGCTCCAGGGCTGTATCAGCGGCTGTCTCGACACTATGGCGTACCTCTGGACGGTGTGCCGGTTGTTGGAGATACCGAGCGCGACCTGATCGCCGCGCGCGCGGTGAACGCCCGGCCGATTCTTGTGCTGACAGGCAACGGCGCAAATACCGCCGCCGCTCTTCAGCAACGCGGTGACCATGTTGAGACCTTTGCAGACCTCGACGCGGCGGCAACACAATTGATTGCGGAAACAAAAAAGAAGGCCTCCTGAGATGTTGCTGTTGCGCTCACTCGTATTCCAGTTTTATTTTTTTGCGTCAGTCACCATCGCTTCAATGTCGATTTTTTTCATGTGGCCGTTTCCGTTTAAGGTTCGCTCCGCGATAGCGAGGAACTGGGGCAAGAGCATGCTCTGGGTTGGACGTATCGTCTGCGGTCTCGACTATGTCATCGAAGGCCGGGAAAACATCCCGGCGGAACCCAGCGTCATCATGATCAAACACACGACTGTGTTCGAAACCTACACTCAACTTGCGGTCTTCCCGCCGCAGACCTGGGTCGTGAAGCGCGAACTTCGGTGGATTCCGTTATTTGGCTGGGGCCTTGCCGCGATGCGGCCGATCGCCATCGATCGCAGCGCCGGCCACACTGCTGTGACGCAGGTGATTGAGCAAGGCCGGAAACTCCTTGCGGACGGGATCTGGATCACTATTTTTCCCGAGGGGACCCGCATGTCTGCGGGCCAGACAAAGAAATACGGAGTCAGCGGCGCGGCCCTTGCGAGGGATGTGCAATGTCCTATATTACCGGTTGCACACAACGCCGGTGACCTGTGGCCACGGCGGGGCCTGAAGAAGAAACCGGGCTTGATCCGGTTTTGCATCGGTCCACCAATTGAGCCGTCCGACCGCCGGCCTAAAGAGACCAACCTGATCGTGCAGGACTGGATTGAAACGAAAATGAAAGAAATCAGCATCTTTTACAAATGACGTCGCACACCGTGCTGTAAGATTGGGATCACGCGGGAATTTTCGAAGGACGATGCGCAAATGAAGAGACTACTGACGTTGCTATCCATTGTTGTGCTGGCTGCTTGTGGGGGAGGCGGAGCGCAAATCGAGACTGACCTCGCTGGACTCCGGGACATGGGTGACTCCCTGCAGGTGCAGCTCAACATCAGGGATACCGCGGCAATTGCCGCAATTTATGCACCAGACGGCTCGATCATGCCACCGAATGTTGAGACGGTCACCGGCCGTGAAGCATTGGAGGCGTTTTGGGTCGAATTTCTGTCGACGGGTAACATTATCAATATCAATGCTAACCAGGTTCGGGCAAACGGCAATATTGGCTACAGAATCGGAGCCTATACGATCGCCTCACCGCACAACGAGCTCATCGACAAGGGCAAATACGTCGAAGTGTGGCATCACATGGACGACGGCTGGCGCTTGATGTACGACATCTTCAACAGCGACCGCGCCCAACCTTGAGCCACTTCAGAAGATGACGATGATGGTGAAACAATAGCATCAGAATAATCTGGGATATCTCGCCCCGTGTAATCCTTACAGGTCTGTTACTGAATTGACAACCACGCTTGCATTTGACGTTTACGGAACGTTGGTCGATCCATTCGGCATCTCGCAACGACTGAAGTCGATAGCCGGTGACAAGACGCCGGCGTTTGCCCGGATGTGGCGGAACAAGCAGATCGAATATCTATTTCGGCGCGCACTGGGTCGCGACTATCGGCCGTTTTCCGTTTGTACCAGCCAGGCGCTCGATTACACCGCGTTGCAACTGCAGGTGGAATTATCGGCCGCCGACAGACAGGGTGTTCTTGCACAGTATCGCGAATTACCGGCCTATGAAGAGGTGGCGGAGTCTTTGCGCCAATTGCAGGACGCTGGCTGCCGTAACTATGCTTTTGCAAACGGGGAGCCGGACGATCTCGCCTATCTGCACGCGCACGCCGGCCTGGATGCTGCCCTGGACGGGATCGTCAGCGTTCACGAGGTGCAAAGTTTCAAGCCTGATCCTGCCGTGTACCAGCACTTCCTGAAGGAGACTGGTGCTACGAGCAAAGAAACCTGGCTCGTTTCCGGCAATCCTTTCGATGTCATCGGCGCCCATATGGCCGGCTGGCGAACGGCGTGGATCAAGCGCGATCCGACCGCAGTTTTTGATCCATGGGAAATAGTGCCCGACGCAATCGTCACGGACATGAGCGAACTCGCAGGTCTTGTTGTTTAAATTTGATGATTCGTGCTTATTTGTCACTTACTTGTTCCAGAAGCCTCCCGATTACAGATATAGTGTGAGGGAATTCACATCCTGGTTCTGGAAACCGTGAAGTCTATCGGCCTTGTCGTATTCGAAGGCTATATTATTATTGACCTTTAACCTGTAAGGAGCTTGTCGTGGCGGAACTAAAAGGACTCAAGAAACCAGTTAAACTTAAAGCTGATATGGCTGAATTTTGTGGTGTAGGCGAACTACCCCGCACTGAGATCACAAAAAGACTTTGGGATTATATAAAAGCCAACGGACTTCAAACCAAATCTGCTAACGGCAAACCGGAAAACTCCGGGAAATTCATTGTCGCCGACGCAAAACTGCGTAAGATATTTAAGAACACTAACTCCACCAGCAAATCGGGCAACCTTACCGATCTACGCAATATGCAGGAAGGCGAGACCATCGATATGATGCAGATGGCTGCTGTGGTCGGCGCGAACGTGGAATAGCCCAGCGCGCCAGCTTATCGGACACGATCCGGACGGACGATTCTGGAACGGCAGGGTTTGATTACATACGGTTAGATATCGAGACTGGATGCCACGATGGCGTTCTTCTCGATGAGCTGTGTGCGTGGTGTGACGTTCGTTCTTAACTCGAGGCAAGCAGATCGGCGAGGTAGGCCTTGACTCGGGCACGCAGGCCAGCTTCTTCATCGTCCCAGCGCTGCATAGCGGTCCTGATACGAGGATCGGCGACGAATTTCGTGAATTGCGCCTGTGAAAATTTGCGCCTCCAGCCCAGGTTAACCGCCACTGTTTCGCTGAAGAGGTCAGCCAACGCGATCTCGACGGCATCGTCAATATTGCCCTGCAACGCGAGTACGCCGACGTGAATGGCCGGATTATCCGTCGATTCGAAGCCGAAAGTTTTAGCGATCTCCTGCAGGCGTTCTAAGCGGCTAAGCATCTCGTCCCGTGGTAACGATACATACCAGGCATCGAATGCGACGAATTGCGCCGCCCGATATTTGAGAGGTATCGTCATATCCTCGATATCGAGAATGTTGGGCGCCTGTTCCTGAAGATAAGCAGTTTCTTCCTCGACTGTGCCCCTGCTGGCCGCGACCCGAAGCAAATGTTGCACCGCACCGCCATAGGAAAAACGACGATTATCAATATCGTCTTCGATAGCGCGGCGGGCGCTAGTGATGCTGGCTTCCTCGTCTCCACTGTTAATGGCGCGTAACAGCTCGATCCGATAGGCGATTTCGCTGGTCGGTGCAATCGCCATGACACGATCGCGAAAGTCGTCTCCTTCTTCGATGAGGCCAAGTTCGTACAGAAATCCCGCAATAATTCCCGGAAGCTCGTGATCGACGGGATCGACTTCAATGGCCTTTATAAATTGTTGCAGGTAATCAATACCGTCGCCCGACTGCAAACTCAACCTGGCGAGGCTGGCGTATGCATTTGGTTGCGCCGGCTCGATTTCGAGCGACTTCTGCAACGCCTCTCGAGCATCGTCCCATTGCTCTAGCGCCGTGTATATCGATCCGAGTTCATAATAAATTCGCGGATTGAGTGGGTCTCGGTGCAATGCGCCCTTCATCAACGGGACTGCCTTATCAAACTGGCCCGTCCTCTGGTAAAAGCGAGTGAGTACAATTTTCGGTTGAAACGCCGCTGGCTCTGCGGCAACCATCTCCTCAAGCTCACCGACCGCTTCAAAATATAGTTGCGAATCTGCCGGCTGCACACCGTTGCCCGACTCTGCGTAGAGCCGAACGGCACGGGCGTCGACGTCTTCCGGGCGTACAGCAAGAACCTGGTCTGTTATTGCGATAATTGCGGCAAATGCCGCTTCCGGGTCCATCAATCCGGTTTCAACCTGATGCCAGTAGTTGCTGGCGAGTTCGGTCTTCGCATCGAGAAAGTCTGAGTCAATCGTCAGTGCACTCTTGAGCAGGTCTTCGGCCTCCCCCAGACTGCCGAAAGAAAAGGTAGACCGTGCCTGCAGGGCTTGCAGGTAAAGTTCGTACGCGTCAGGACTGGTAGTCGTTATCCCTGAAATTGCCTTGCCGTCGACTGTGCCAAGCAGTGACTTCGACAATGCCCCGCCAACTTTTTCGGCAATCTCATCCTGAATAGCGAAAATATCGTCAAGTACAAAATCGTAGCTTTCTGACCAGACATGAAAGCCGTCATTTGCACGAATGAGCTGCGCCGTAATTCGTATGCGATCTCCTGAGCGCTGCACACTGCCCTCGAGAATATGAGCAACGTCGAGTGCGCTCGCGATTTCACCGATTGTCTTGTTCTGATCTCTGAATGCGAAACTTGATGTTCGTGCGGCAACCTTCAAGCCTGGAATTTGCGCCAGCATATGCAAAAGCGTCTCAGTCAGGCCATCCGAAAAATACTCGTTCTCTGCGTTACCTGACATATTGACGAATGGCAGGACAGCAACCGATTCATCACTAATCGTTGTTGGGGCCAGCGGAGATTCGTCGATGCCCGATCTGGAACTGAATATTGCGATGTACAGGATGCCAACGACGACTGTCGCGATCGTAATGAATTCCAACCGCCTGCCGGTGCTACGAGTGATCGATCCATCACGAATGAGTTCGCTCTCTTTCTTGATGCCATCAAGCGTGAACTCGTAGATCCAGGAAAGAATGATTGCCGGCACGAACCCAAGCGCGAATACCAGCATGACAGCTTTCGACACCCACTCGGGTGCGCCAAAAGCCGGCAAAAGCGTCGTCAATACTTCGGTCAGGAGCCAACCCACGACCAAATATGCGGCAGCAACGCGTAAGACGTTTCTGCGTTTGAGTTCCTCGAACAATGACACTAGCGTACCCCGGTATGCGTCGTGTTGGGCCGAATAATGGCAATCCCATTCGATCTAATCGGACAGCATCTGTACGGTAAAGTTTGAGATATTACGGTTAGATATCGAGATTGGATACCATTATGGCGTTCTTCTCAATGAACTCTCTGCGTGGTTCGACATGGTCGCCCATGAGGGTCGTAAAAATTTCGTCCGCTTTGACGGCATCCTCGATTCTTACCTGCATCAGCCGACGCGTGGCCGGATTAACCGTGGTATCCCACAACTGCTCCGGATTCATTTCGCCCAGGCCTTTGTAACGCTGGATTGACTGCCCTTTGCGTGCTTCGCTCATTATCCAGTCGGTAACTTCCGCAAACGAATCCACGTCCAGACGTTTATCACCACGCTCAATGTAGGCGCCGTCACCAAGCAATTCTCTTAGCTTGCCGGCCAGCGACATGATGTGGCGGTATTCGTTCGTGTCGAAGAACTCTCTCGGGATGTAGCGGGTGGCGCTTACGCCATGTTGCATTTTGCGAATTGCAATGCGCACGCCTTCGCCCTCTCCGTCACCACGATCAAGCTCTGCAAGATACGATCCGCCGTTGCCGTTTACGGCGCGGTCACCGGATGCTTTCGGCAAGGCTACAGAAAGCTCCTCCGTCCAGGCCTGCAACGCATCCAGATCTTCCAAATTCTTTTCCGGAATCTCCGGTATCTTGCTCAGTGTGCGCAATACTGCTTCGTCGTAGCGATTCGACATGCGCCTGATGATGTTCTCGACTGTCATATGTTCCTTCGCCAACGCCTCCAGAGCTGCGCCGGACAAGGGCGGGGCATCGGCATTCACGTGCAAGGCCGCGCCTTCAATCGCAGCGTTCAACAGGTACGTATTCAGTTCAGCGTCGTCTTTTACGTAAACCTCCTGCTTGCCCTTTTTTATTTTGTAAAGCGGCGGTTGCGCGATGTATATGTGACCGCGCTCGATAAGCGCCGGCATCTGGCGATAGAAAAACGTCAACAGCAGGGTACGAATATGCGAGCCATCAACATCCGCGTCAGTCATGATGATGATGCGGTGGTAGCGCAGCTTCTCGACATCAAAATCATCGCGCCCGATTCCCGTACCCAGCGCAGTAATTAGTGTGCCAACCTCGGCCGACGACAGCATCTTGTCGAAGCGCGCTTTTTCGACATTCAGGATTTTTCCCTTCAGCGGCAAAATGGCCTGGGTGCGGCGATCACGGCCTTGTTTCGCGGAACCGCCTGCGGAGTCACCCTCCACCAAGAATATTTCAGACAACGCAGGATCTTTTTCCTGGCAGTCTGCCAGTTTGCCCGGCAGTCCTGCGATGTCGAGCGCACCTTTGCGCCGTGTCATTTCACGCGCTTTGCGAGCGGCCTCCCGGGCGCGGGCAGCGTCGATAATCTTCGAGACGATGGCCCTGGCCTCCTGCGGATGCTCAAGCAGGAAATCTTCGAGACGGCCGGCCATGGCTGATTCAACAATGCCTTTAATTTCAGATGAAACTAATTTTTCCTTGGTTTGTGAGGAAAACTTGGGGTCCGGGACCTTGACCGACAACACGGCCGTCAGACCCTCGCGGGCATCATCGCCGCTCGGCGTAAACTTGTCCTTGCGCCCGGATAGCTGCTTCTCGATATCGCTGTTCAGGGTCCGGGTCAGTGCGCTGCGGAAGCCGGCCAGGTGCGTACCACCATCCCGCTGCGGGATCGTGTTGGTGTAGCAGAACATATTTTCCTGGTAGCCGTCGTTCCACTGCAGCGCCGCCTCAACCGTAACTCCTTCTTTTTCCACCTGAATATGGACGACCGTAGGATGGATCGGCGTTTTATTGCGATTCAGGTGCTGCACGAAGGCACGAATGCCGCCCTGATATTCGAACACCTCCTCCTGCTCATCGCGCTCGTCGACGAGTTCGATGCGCACGCCGGAATTCAGGAATGACAGCTCGCGCAGCCGCCTTGCGAGAATATCGTAGTGGTATTCGATGTTGGTAAAAGTATTGGCGCTGGGCTTGAAACGAAGCGTCGTGCCATTCTTGTCGGTGTCCCCCGTCTCTGCGAGCGGTGCAACCGGCTCGCCGTGCCTGTATTCCTGCTGGTGGACCTTTCCATCACGATAGATGGTCAGGACCAAGTGCTCGGAAAGGGCGTTAACAACCGAAACGCCGACGCCATGCAAGCCCCCTGACACCTTGTAGGAGTCGTCATCGAATTTACCGCCCGCATGCAACACGGTCATGATGACCTCGGCGGCGGAGCGCCCCTCTTCCGGGTGCAAATCGACTGGAATGCCCCGACCATCGTCAGTGATCGTGACCGATTCGTCGGCGTGAATTGTTACCGTAATGACGCTGCAATAACCTGCCAACGCTTCGTCGATTGAGTTGTCGACGACCTCGAAAACCATGTGGTGTAAACCGGTCCCGTCGTCGGTATCCCCGATGTACATTCCGGGGCGTTTTCGGACTGCCTCAAGGCCCTTTAACACCTTGATATTACTGGAAGTATATTCTATGTCGTCGGTCATTCGAGATCCTCTGAACTTAACCGGCACATTGTACCATTTAGGGCTAAATAAAGGGCCTAAGAAAGCGCTCGAAAGACATGTTTTTGCGAGGTTTTTTTTGGCGTTGATGGTGGCTTGTTTGGCATCAGGAAATCGTCAAGAAAAGCGCTGTCATTGCGAGGAGGGCAACGTGGCCTCGTCGCTACGCTCCTCGCAATGACGTCGCCTTTTTTGACTACGTTTCAACCCTCTCCAGCCGACCCTGTTCCACGTGGAACATCGTTGGCGGCTCCGGAAAAAGCACCAGGTCCGGGTCAAGGGAAGTGGCGATCACCTGGCAGCCGAGTGCAACCACGGCCGCCATCAGCCGCGTCAGCGAATCATTATCAAGCTCCGCGGCAGGGTCATCCAGCAGCAAAAGAAGCGGCCGCTCGAGGTGCGACTGCACCACCTCCGTGGCTGCGAGAATCAAGGCACTGGCCAGTAACTTCTGCTGCCCCCTGGAAACCAGCCGCCGCGCCTGGCGCTCGTCATAAATCAGCTTCAAATCTGCACGGTGCGGGCCCACCTGGGTGCTGCCCAGTTTCTGATCCCGATCAATACCGGCCACCAGCGCTGCAGCAAGCGATTTATCAGCCATCCAGCCCTGCCGGTATTCCACATCAACGGCGCTCCCGAGCAGCAAGGTGCCGATTTTCACTAGCGCTGGCCGGGTAATATCCAGCACCCGCAGGCGCGCTTCATGAACCTCGCGACCCGTATCCGTGAATTCTTTATCCCAGCCGGCCAGGGCTTCAGGACTCGCATTCTCCCTGAGCGCCGCATTTCGTTGTTTCAGGGCACGGCGAAACCGCCGCCAGTGCTCGAGATAGCCATGTTCCACGTGGAACGCGACCCAGTCGATATAGCGTCTGCGCTCGTCCGGCCCGCCGCCAATCAGATTATGAATGTCAGGGTCCACGATCTGCAGCGGCAGGACATCTGCCAGTCCTGCAGCGCTCGCTACCTTGTCCCCATCTATGTGGATTTCCAGGCCTTCGCGGCTGTTTCTGACGCCAACGGTGGCTTCACGTGCGCCGACGTCGACCGTGCCAAAGAGCACGAATTCACTGGCGCCATGCCGCAGCAGACTTTGGGTCGGCGCGCCGCGGAAAGATCTGCCACGGCCCAGGTAGGCAATAGCCTCCAGCAGGCTCGTCTTGCCGGAAGCATTTGGCCCAAATATCAGGTTGTAGCGGGGATCAAGCCTTAACTCCGCGGATTCCAGGCAGCGGAAATCGGTGCATTTAAAGCTATTCAGTGGCAAGCGACCACTTCACCATCAGAGCCGCATCGGCATCACGACATATTTGCACTCGTCGTTCCCTGGTTCTCGCAGCAGGCAGCTTGAATTACCATCGACCACCGCAAGCTCAACCGTCTCGGACTCGATCGCGCCAAGGGCATCCAACAGGTAATTCACATTAAAGCCGATTTCGATGTCGTCACCGTCATAGGATATTTCGACCTCTTCCTCAGCTTCTTCCTGCTCCGGGTTGTGCGCCTGCAGCAAGAGCCCGTCTTTCTTGATGATTAAGCGAATACCCCGGTATTTCTCATTCGAGAGAATAGCGGTGCGCTGCAGCGCACCGCGAAAGCTTTCCCGATCCGCTGTTAGCTGATTCTCCGTATCCTGCGGTATCACACGGTCATACTCCGGAAACCGCCCATCGATCAGCTTTGATGTATAGCGTATTCCCTCAAGCTGTATACGGATATGATTACTGCCAAGCTCAATCTGCAGATCTCCATCGCCTCCGATGAGACGCTGCAATTCCAGCACACCCTTACGCGGCACGATCACTTGTTGCTCAGGGGCTTTCTTGTCGTCCAGTTCGACATCACACAACGCCAGTCTGTGCCCATCTGTTGCAACCGCCCGCAAACGCTTGTCGCCGGTCTCCAGCAATAAGCCATTAAGGTAATAGCGGACATCTTGTTGCGCCATAGAGAAATGCGTCTTTTCGAGCAACTTCGCCAGTGTCGCCTGCGAAACAGCCAGGCTTTGCCCGGCGTTAATGTCGCCAATTCGCGGAAACTCCGCCGCCGGCAATGTCATGAGGCTGAATCTGCTGCGCCCGGATTTTACGGTTAGCTTCTCGCCGCTCAGGCTCATCGATACCTCAGCTTTATCCGGCAATGCCCGGCATATATCCAGCAGCTTGCGCCCAGGAACCGTAACCTCACCAGCCGCCTCGACTTCCACATCGACACTGGCAACGAGTTCTACCTCGAGATCTGTCCCTGTAACCTCCACTTGTCCGTCCCTGGCTGCGAGCAATACATTCGCGAGAATCGGCATGGTTTGCCGACGCTCGACGACACCAATGACAGCCTGTAGCGGTTTGAGCAAGGTTTCGCGACTTGCGCTTAACTTCATTGATTCCACCTGTTAATAAATATTGGAAATAAGTCTATTATTATTATTATTAAGGGCACTCGCTCCTGTGGATAACTTTATTTTATCTTTTAAAATCAAAGCGTTAGGTATCCATTTAATAAGCTGAAACCATGGTATTGGAGCTCTGAGTGATGTGTATTAGCTGTGGATAAATATATTCGTGCAGTTATGCACGAGTTATCCACATCAATTGGTCAATGTTCTCAACAGATTCACATAGTCTTCGTTTACACGGTTCTCCGTCTCGCGCAAAGCACTGATTCTGCGGCAACCATGCAAAACTGTCGTGTGGTCGCGTCCACCAAAAGCATCGCCAATCTCCGGCAGGCTATGGTTTGTTAACTCTTTGGCCAGGGCCATCGCGATTTGCCGTGGCCGGGCGATCGAACGACTGCGCCGTTTCGACAGCAAGTCGGCAACGCGAATCTTGAAATAATCGGCAACCGTTTTTTGGATATTTTCAATAGAAACGAGCCGATCCTGTAAGGCGAGTAAATCCTTGAGCGCGTCCTTTGCAAAATCCAGGTTTATTGGCTGGCCGGTAAAGCGAGAGTTAGCGATGACCCGGCGTAAGGCCCCTTCGAGTTCCCGAACATTGGATCGAATGCGTTTTGCAATAAAAAATGCGACTTCCTCAGGCAACTCTGCACCTTCGCTGTCGGCTTTGCTCATCAATATGGCGACGGATGTTTCAAGCTCGGGCGGTTCGATCGCGACGGTAAGGCCCCAGCCGAATCGCGATTTGAGCCGTTCTTCGAGACCATTCACTTCTTTCGGATATCGATCGCAGGTCAGTACGATTTGACGCTGGCCCTCCAGCAGGGCGTTAAATGTATGAAAAAACTCTTCCTGCGACCGCTCTTTTCTCGCAAAGAACTGTATGTCGTCTATAAGCAGCGCATCGAGCGAACGATAGAATCGTTTGAATTCTGAAATAGTGTTGTGCTGCAGGCCCTTGACCATGTCACCGACGAAACGCTCCGAGTGAACATAGCAAACGCGGAACCCGGAATCCCGGGCAAGCATGGCATTGCCAATTGCCTGCATGAGGTGTGTTTTACCAAGGCCGACACCGCCGTATATGAACAACGGGTTATATGATTCGCCAGGATTTTCGCTGACCTGGCTCGCCGCCGCCCGCGCAAGCTGGTTGCTTTTGCCTTCGATAAAATTACTAAACGAAAATGCCGGATTGAGGCGCGACGTGATTTCCGCCGGAGCATTGCGTCTGATCGATGGTGACATTTTTGTGACTGTCGGCGCCGCAGCATGGCGGGACCCAACCTCGACCAGGACCTCGCTGGCGCCGCCGGCACCGTCGACCAGCTCAAGAATTCTTTCGATGTAATGCTGTTGCAGCCAGTCGACGACAAACCGGTTCGGGGCCAGCAGTTTCAGAACGTTGCCATCCTCAACCGCCTGCAGCGGACGAATCCAGGTATTGAACTGCTGCTCCGGCAGTTCAGCCTGGAGGTCGCGGACACAGCGATTCCATATAGTTGTTTCGGCGTGCAAGAAATTATCCTTAGAGCACGGACTGTTTTTTATAGGTTTAGAGATCAGCCAGTCTATAACGTCTTTTGAGCCTTCGCCAGACGATCTTAATTTAAGCGCATGCGCCATCGCAGCAGCATTTCGAGCGATTATTAATATGCTGCATAAGGTCTTATTCTATTGACAGAATTGGGGCTCCCGCGTACCCTTGCCGGCCTTCTTTCGGACCAGCATTGGCTCGTTAACAGCATTCCGGCGCCCCTGAAAGGCGCAAATTCAAACACAGGTGTCACTCACATGAAACGCACATTCCAGCCCAGTAATCTGAAGCGGGCACGCACGCATGGTTTTAGAGCGCGAATGGCGACGAAGGCGGGACGCCAGGTGTTGAAGCGTCGTCGTGCGAAAGGAAGAGCGCTGCTCTCGCCGAAGCACTGATAATCCGCGGTCAGGTATCCAACGGAAAAAATCCCAACAACGGGCATGATGGCGGACCGCCGCTTCAGACGGCAGAGCCGGCTTCAAGATTCTTCCGCCTACAGCCGCGTCTTCAAAAAAGCAGAACGTAGCCGCGACAAGATGTTTACGGTTCTTTACAAAGAAAATGGCGAGCCCGAAGCAAGGCTTGGTCTGGCTATTTCCAAGAAAAATTGTCGTCTTGCTGTCGGCCGCAACCGGCTGAAGCGAGTCGTCAGGGAATCTTTTCGGCACCATCGCGCGGACCTTGCGGGCCTCGACGTGGTCGTCCTGAACCAGCCGGCGGCGATGCGGGCTAGCAACAAAGCGCTTTTTGACAGCCTGCACAAACATTGGCAAAGATGTCATTCGGGCCGTGTTGTCGGTCCGGGCCGAAACGGGCAGAGCGGGACAAACGCGTAATGGACAACCTAAGACTGCTGATATGGGCCACCTTCGGCATGCTGCTGTGGTTGACCTACCAGGCCTGGCAGGCGGACTATGCGGCGGCGCCCGTAGCTGAGACCCAACCCGCGACGGAAGGAACCACCGCGCCCCCGGTAGGAATCGACTCACTGCCGTCCTTGCCGGAGGCAGTCGCAGACTCTGCACCAGCCGCTCAGCAGCCCCCGAGCCTGGGCGTTGAACTCGAGCCGACCCCGCAAGCAGACACTGGCATTGTCCGTGTGACAACAGATGTTCTCGACGTTGAAATAAACACCACGGGTGCGACCTTGCAGCGCGCCGCCATTCGTAACTACCCCGTTCACAAGGACGAGCCAGACAACCTGGTCGAGCTTCTGAGCCCGGCAGGACCCGACCGCGGAGCGATCCAGATGGGTCTGATCGCGGAGGGTGATGGCGCAGAAGCAAATCATCTCGCGCTGTTTGCATCGCCGTCGACAACGTACGAGTTGAATGGCGACGATGAAATTGTCGTGCCGTTCACCTGGACCGACGGGCAGGGCATCAGTGTTGAAAAAGAAATTCGGTTCACGCGCGGCAGCTATCGCATCGACATAACGCAACGGATCGTAAACAACAGCGGTGCAGATTGGCGCGGCGCGGAATACGCACAAATCGAGAGACGCTCACACGAAGCCGAGCGCTCCATGTTCAATGTTGATTCCTATTCTTTTGACGGGCCGATCATTTACGACGGTGATAAATCCGAAAAGCTCAAACATGATGATCTGCTGTCCGATGGCCCGTACGATATCAAGGCGGCGAACGGCTGGGTGGGTTCAATTCAGCATCACTTTCTGAGCGCAATAGTGCCGTCCAGGGATGCCGAGTATCGATATAAAGTGACCGTCACGGGCGACACATCGGTGGCGAGCCTTATCAGGAGCCCGTCGCTGATCGTGAGTTCGGGCTCGGAATTCACCTTCGAAACGAGCGCTTTTGTTGGACCAAAACTTCAGAGCCAGCTGGAGCAGCTCGACGAGAGCCTGAAGCTGACAGTCGACTACGGCTGGCTCACGATAATTTCGCAACCACTGTTCTGGCTCCTGAGCAAGGTTCACTTATTTCTCGGTAACTGGGGTCTGTCTATCATCCTGGTGACCATTCTGATCAAGATGGCGTTCTACAAGCTGACGGAAGCCAGCGGACGGTCGATGGCGAAGATGCGCGAAATTCAGCCGCGCATGAAGGCGCTTCAGGATCGGTACAAAGACGATCGCCAGGCGCTTAGCCAGGCAATGATGGAGTTATATAAGAGGGAAAAAGTTAATCCGGCCGCCGGTTGCCTGCCGATCCTGATACAGATGCCATTTTTCCTGGCGTTTTACTGGGTGTTGCTGGAAAGCGTAGAAATGCGCCAGGCGCCGTTCGCGCTCTGGATCACTGACCTGTCCTCGCGCGATCCGTATTTCATATTACCGATCATCATGGGCGCAGCCATGCTGTTTCAGCAGCGGCTGAATCCCGCACCTGCCGATCCCGTGCAGGCGAAGGTCATGCAGATAATGCCAATCATGTTCACCGGGTTTTTCGCATTCTTCCCCTCAGGGCTGGTGCTGTACTGGGTGACGAATACACTGCTTTCTATCGCGCAGCAGTGGTACATCAATAAAGTCGTCCACGAAGAAGCCGCTGCCCGCAGCGGTAAGAAGAGCAAGGACAAACCAAAGTCCTGAACACAAAGCGTCCCGCCGTAATTCGGCCGGGAGTCCGGGGAGCGACATGGCGCAATATGCCAGGGACACCATCGTTGCGGCAGCGACACCGCCGGGTAAAGGCGGTATCGGCATCGTGCGTATTTCCGGTGACGATGCAGAAACACTGGCGGTGGCAATGCTCGGCAAAGTACCGGAACCGCGCCTGGCGACGCACGCGAAAATACACGATAAGAATGGCCATGAACTGGACAGCGGAATCGCTCTGTACTTTCCCGGCTCCGCGTCATACACGGGCGAATCCGTACTCGAATTCCACGGGCATGGCGGGCCCGTCGTCGTGGCATCTGTAATTGATGCAGCTGTCGAACTTGGGGCGCGGCGTGCCGCGCCGGGAGAATTCTCGAAGCGCGCCTTTCTGAATGGCAAGCTCGACCTGGTACAGGCGGAGGCGATCGCAGACCTGATCGACAGCGGCACGTCACAGGCGGCAAGGGCGGCGCTACGGTCGCTATCCGGTTCGTTCTCTCACGCAGTTGAAAATCTGCAACAGCTTATCGTCAACCTGCGGCTGCATGTCGAGGCAGCGATCGATTTTCCGGAAGAGGAAATCGATTTTCTGTCAGATCAGGATTTACTGCGAAAAATCGACGACTGTGCCGAGGCCTTCGCGAAACTTCAGCGAGAGGCAAGTATCGGCCGTGTACTTCGCGATGGACTACAACTCGTCATTGTTGGCAAACCTAACGTTGGTAAATCGAGTTTGTTGAACTTGTTGAGCGGGCAGGACGCCGCGATCGTTACCGAAGTTGCGGGCACGACGCGGGACATACTAAAAGAGCGGATTGAAATCGACGGGCTGGCGGTAGAACTCGTCGACACTGCCGGACTTAGAGAAGACCCGGACCGGGTCGAGGCGGAAGGCATACGCCGTGCTCGCGAGGCGCTTAAGAATGCCGACGGGGTCCTGTGGATTCAGGATGCCAGTGAAGGTGAAGCTGGCGACCTGGATGAAGATATTCCAGATGAAATACCGGTAATCATTCTACGTAATAAAATTGATCTTAGCGGCGATGTGCCGGGACCGTTGCAAGACAATGCGACGATATTGAATGTGTCTGCCAGGACCGGCGCCGGTATCGATGACCTTCGCGAAACGGTGCGCCAGCTGGCCGGTTACAGGGACCTTGGGGAGGGCGCCTTTACGGCGCGCCGCCGGCACGTGGAGGCGATCGCCATGGCTGCGGCTCATTTCCAGCGCGGCAGGGAGGCGCTCGAAAAACACAAGGCTGGCGAGCTGCTTGCTGAAGACCTCAGGCTATCCCATGAGGCGCTTGGCGAGGTCACCGGTACATTGTCGAGCGACGACCTTCTTGGCCGGATTTTCTCGGAGTTTTGCATCGGCAAATAAGCCGGCAAAACGGCGTCTCCCGCCTCAGTGGGGCCTTTGACTGCGGATTTTGTGAACCGAGCCGCCCGGGATGGATCAAGGCGGCCAAGCCTGCGATCATATGCCGCGGGCACGTTTCTTTTCTTGGGCAAAGTAAAGGAGAACGTCATGGCGCGTTCAATTCTATGGATTGTTCTGGTCACATTTTCCGCCTCCGCGGGGGCGCAAGGACTCAGCTACAACTACTTTCAGGTCTCTTATGGTCGCGTAGATCTGGATGACAGATCATTCAGCGCCGACGGTGATGGTTTTGGCGTCGGTGGATCGATGGTCATCAACGAGAACTTTCACTTCGCCGGCGAGTACCAGACTGCGGACATGGACTTCGGCGTTGATCTGAATATGCTCGAACTGAGCCTGGGCTACCACACGACTCTTTCGGAAAACCTGGATTTCACCGCGCAGATTGGTTATCTGGATGTCGAAGTCGACGCCGCCGGAATTGTATCGGCTGACGATGACGCGTTTTTGGTTGGCGGTGGCGTGCGTGCAGCGGCAGGCGAAAATGCTGAAATCTACGGTGGGTTGGACTACATCGACTTTGATCAGGGCGATGGAGAGATGCGGGCGAATGCCGGTTTTCTGATCGGCCTGACTGAGCAACTCGAGATTGGACTTAAAGCTAGTTTCTGGGATGACGTGACCATCTACCAGGTAAACCTGAGGTTTAATATCGATAGTCGCTAAACAAAGCGACGCAACCTTGTCAAAAAAAGCGACGTCAGCCCAGCAATCCCTCCCGCCGATATAGTCGCGCACAAACCCAGGTAAGTAGCGCGCCGATCAGCAATGTGCCGCCGACGGATACGACAGCGTGCAGTGTGTTTACCGGCTCATTCTTGATCAGGCCAACCAATAGCAAATGCTGACTGAGGCTCGGCACGAACATCAATGCTGTGCTGGGTCGCACCATCAGGATCGATACGATAAGTATGGGCAAGGTCGGGGCGAGCAAAACGACACTGACCCAGGTCTGTGCTTCCTTAAAGCTCTTCGTGAACGATGCGACCATCGTCATCAGGGCGGCCCCAACCAGCGCAAACGGCACCAGCAACAGGAAAGCGGTCACCACAACGAGCGGCCCGAAATTCGGTGTCATGCCGAGTTCCTCGAGCGGCATGAACTTCAGTACGAAATAGAAGCAGACAAGACTGATACTCAGTGATATCGCCATAAACAGACAGGCCGCGAAAATCTTGCCGAAGATGAGGTGGTCGCGTTTGACGGGGAGACACAGAAGGGGCTCGAGTGAACCACGTTCACGTTCGCCGGCGGTCGCGTCGATAGCCAGGTTCATACCGCCGGTCAGCAACGCAAAAATGAAAAAGTAGCTCAACATCCCCAGCAGCATCGCGGAGCGGCCACTCGGTGTGGAGACGTCTACTTCATCAATGTTCAATGGTCGCATTAGCTGTGGGCTCACGCCGCGTATGGTCAGGCGCATCGCCGCGAGTTCCTGGTTGTACCTTTGCAGAGCACGGCGCGCCCGGCGAGTTTCGCGCTCAGCCTGGGTATTTGCCTGGTCCGTAATCACCTCGACAGTTGCCGGAATCATCTCCGACAGATCCTCACCAAACGATTCGGGTATGACGATTACGACGTCGTGTACACCGTTGGTCACCGCCTCGATGGCGGCTGCGCGCGTCGCCGGCCCTTCCTTGATGTTGATGTTGTTGCTTTGCAGGTAGGCAATCAGGTTCGGCGCATTTTCCCGGCCGATCACCGGCAGGTCGAGCGCCTCGTTTTCGTTGCTCAGCGATTGTTTGACGGACAGGTTGATAACGAAAGCGAACAGGATGGGCCCGAACAACGGCCCCATCAGCAGCGCGGTCAGCAACGTACGGCGATCGCGGAAGTTATCGGTGACCTCCTTGAAGAATACCGTGCGAATGGTTTTCATTCTGCCGGCTCCACCGCTTCGATCGCTTTGACGAATGCGTCTTCCAGGTCGGCGCAACCGGTCGCATTGCGAATGCCGTCCGGGCTGTCATGCAATGCAACCTGTCCCTCCGCGATGATGACGATTTCATCACAAAGGGCGGCAACCTCCTGCATGACATGGCTGGAAAAAAGCACACACTTACCGGCGGCCTTGAGCTGACGAATCAACTCGCGTAAAGAACGTGTCGCCATGACATCGAGGCCGTTGCTCGGCTCGTCGAGGATAATGTTTTGTGGTTCATGCACGAGCGAGCGTGCCAGTGACACCTTGGTTCGCTGCCCTTGCGAAAAACCTTTGGTGGGCCGGTCGGCGAAGTCGTTGATATCGAGCTGATCGATCACTGTCTGTACGCGGTCATCGATGATATCCGGCGACATGTCATAGAGCTTCGCGTAATACGAAATATTTTCACGGGCCGTCAAATGCGGATATAAACCGGCGCCATGCGGCAATGTTCCGATGCGACTGCGAGCTCCAAGTTCATCGTCAACGACATCTATGCCATCGATTGTTGCCGTGCCCGTATCAGGTTTCAGCACGGTGTACAGGATGCGCAGTGTGGTTGACTTGCCGGCGCCGTTCGGACCCAGCAGCCCGGTGATGCGGCCATCTGCCGCGTCAAAGCTGACGCCGCGTACGGCTTTGACGTCGCCGAAGGACTTGTGCAAACCCTTGACGCTGATCATTGCGATGGGCCCGAAAAGTCGAGGAAAAACGGCATTGCGTGTACCCGGTCAAAACACCCGGCATCGAGGTCGTGGCTGTTAGCGGTTTCGACAAATTCCGCGATGATGTCCGGCATGCAGCCGCGCGGTGCCTGCCCATGACCCTGTTTGCGGCCCGTCAGCAAGCGCGCGTTATCGAGGTCGATCGCGGCAAGCTCGGCATAGCGGGAGGGCGTTACGGGGTCGGCCTCCCCGGACAGCAGCAGCACCGGTAAATCGCTTGCCAGCGGCGTCTTGAAATCCTCGTCGAGTACGCCTGCCGGCCAGATAGAACAGATCGCCTCGAGCGCATCAAGCTGAACCGGGCCAATGTAGGTCGCATCCAATGCATCGCGGTCAATTTGCTCGCCGGCAAAATAGGGCGCGTCTTCGGTGCAGACCACCGCATTGTGCATGCCGATGCTCATTGCATCAGACACGCTTTCCGCGATCATCATGAACTGCGATGCGAGCGGCCCATAGTTGCCTCTGATTGCTTCATCGATCAGCATCGGCATGATTGCAACG
>PVMS01034688.1_pt1 | contig 26787 bp, 20 predicted proteins | sample 1853461 | NCBI WGS metagenome assembly PVMS01 (sample SAMN08582032, study PRJNA380276) | Marine sediment metagenome, whole genome shotgun sequencing project. | isolation source: ocean sediment barecode stripped | collected 2017
ATGCGTGCCAGACGCTGATGACGGATGCCATCCCAACCTTCATCGTAGCGGTTTTTATAACGGCGTAACCAGTTATCTGGAACCTGAAGAGGGCCATGGGGGGCTGTATATGCCATGTAAGCAAAGAAAGGTTTGCCATCCTTGCGGCCTTCGTCAATAAACTGAATAGTCTTATCGGTGTAGTTTTTGGTGGAGTAAAAATCTTTGGGCAGTTTCTGAACGGGTTGCCCGTCTTCAGTATACGGCATCTTTGGTATCTGCCATTCAATGTTCCAGCCGTCGTCAAAGTGGTCCCCTCCGCCAACAAGCGTCGAAAAATCACGTTCGAAACCGCGGGCATGCGGAATTTGGTCTGGTTTTATGCCGAGATGCCATTTCCCTACCATGTAGGTGTGATAGCCATTGTCACGCAAGAGTGATGCTACTGTAACCACCCGCTGGTTGAGTACACCCTCGTAACCGGGCTTTCCCATTTGATTCGGAGCGGTCAGTTCGCCCATGTTGCCCAGGCCAGCAATATGATTATCAGTCCCCGAGAGTAGCATGGACCGGCTGACTGAGCAGGTTGGGCTCACATAAAAGTTGGTATAGCGCACACCGACATTCGAAAGGTTGTCCAATACCGGAGTGTTGATCTCGCCCCCGTAGCATCCCATATCCGAGTAGCCCATATCATCGGCTACGATAAGCAGGATATTGGGACGTTTGCTTTGTTGAGCAAACACGCCGGTTCCTGTAAACACACAGGCAATTAAAGAGATACCCAGCGACAAAGCGATCATACGTACACCCTTTAAAAAGATTCTTTTGCCCATTTCGGATCGATTGATATCATTTTGACGTTTCATAATTATTTAATTTTATCTTTGATGTCGGGGTTATAATTTAATTCGGACATGATTTATTTTTTTATGCTGGTTGTCCGGTACTTATAAGTATCTATTTTTATGAAATCTCAAACTATTGTTTGATTCTAAACACTGCCTTATACAATATAAATATATTGACTTGTTTATCCTATAATACGGTGGCTAGTTCGTTCTGAATAGCAACTTTCTCAACGGTAGCTATCGGCCGATAGCGGCCGTTCAATATTTCAAACCTATTAGTAATTAAAATAAAGACTTCTTGAATTTTTCATGGAATCACTTGTTATGTTGTATTATCTTTCAAAGTAAGCTCCCCATTTATATAATCAAGCTTGTGATGGCACCGGCAATCTATTCAGTCCTCTGAGCGGTTCGACACGCAGCAGGTAATAAATCATGCTTTTTTCTGCCCTTCCACGGTACTGGACTTTGGCCTGTCCATGAAGTTTTTGATAGGTTACCGGGCTACCCTTAATAGGCCGGCTTCTTAAAGGTTTTGCTTCGCCGGCATATTGTTCCAAGGTGGTAGTCCCTTGTTGCTGGAGTTCATCCAAATGGGCCGTTCTTAAGCCGGCAATCAGCGAAAGATGATCTTCCTCATGCCATTGTTTATCACAATGTTTCCACCATCTACAGGTATTACATTTGGTAACTGGTAAGGGGTTTGTGGCAGCAGGTGCTGTTCCAATGGCGGTATCCAACTGATGCTTCACAAGTTCAAAGTAGGCCCTGAAGTCAGTGTAATTGTAGGTATCTGTTGGAAAATCATCACCTGGTTTTACTACATGCATCTTACGGGGCAAAGATTGCTGAAGATCACCGAGTAGATAAGTATAAAGACACAATTGAATCACGGTCCCCGCCTTGGTGTTTTGCGCAAGTTTGGTGTCTATGACTTCATACAGGTAATCACCGAACTTACTTTGTCCCGAAACTTTCACTAGGAAATCTGCCCTTCCTCTCCAGGTACCGTTTTGAAAAGTAGGCTGAAAAATAATGTCAAATCCATCAGCCATGGCCTGCTCTAGAGCATTAAAAGGCTGATCAGTAAGATCCGCAATAGAATTTCCTGACTGTTTTAGATGTTCCAGATATTTGGCCTCAGTTGCTGTCCCTTCTTTTGCAAAATGGCCAACGCCGGATCGTTCCATTGCGGTTTATCTCTCAATCCCAGGGCTACCTCCCGGTCTAGTTCGGTTAAGTGACGGCAGCCCAGAAAATTGACTAGATCAGATGCGGAGAGGCGGATTTGGTTTTGAATGAGTTGCATTTAGGGTGTCGGGTTTATAAAACTGATGATAGCAAGAAAGCTATAATTACACAACAAGCAAAGGAAATAATAAAGGGAACATTAAGCCTAAGTTGCCTTATTTTGCTCTTGTCAATTACTCCTTCAAAACTCCCACACTCCATTCGGCGTTACCACTGCATTCATGGCAATATCCGTTGACACCACTTCAATCTTATCCACAGGCTTAAAATAACATAACCCGATCTTTTGCGTATCGGGCCGGCATTCACTCAAAAAGCGGTCATAGTGTCCTTTACCATAGCCAATTCGGTTTCCTGCTTTATCAAATGCCAGCATTGGCACCACCACCAGATCAATTTGTGTTACCGATACTGGCGCTGCTTCAATTGGTTCCGGGATTCCCCATTTGTTGGTTACCAACTGAGTGGATTCTTTCAATAAATAATGATTGAGAAAATCCTCACCAGGTGTCACTTTCGGCACCGCTATAAGCACGTCCATGTGGGAAGTCCGTGTATGAATAATTATTGGGTGAGTATCGACTTCATTTTTATTGATGATAGGCAGGTACAAATGCATCACTTTTATCCGGTTCCAGGAAATGAACTCAATCAATGATTGGCATATTTGCTGACTAAATGCAGTAACCTGCCAGGAGGATAGGGCTTGACGTCTGGCCATGTAGGTTTGACGTAGTGATTTTTTATCCTTCTTCGAAAAGGACATGGAATTTGAAATCGAAGGGATCTAAGTGCTCCATTAAGTCTTCAATAAATTGAGGATTATTAACATAAAAGTTAAGAAAGTTCTGGTGCCGTTCCTGCAAACTGCCATTGGGGAACAGCTTGTCCTTAACGCCCATTAGCTGATTAATGCCCATTTCCTGATTTCGTTCTTCGGCCTTTTGTAAGCGTTTTTCAATCTGAGACAGGTTCTTTAGGGCCTTGCTTTCTTCAGCCTTGATGTAGCCGGTCAGCGATCCATCTATCATCTTGATCTTTTCGATTATCTCTTCGTAAATCTTCCCAATATGGTCTTTTTCGGACTCCAGGTCCAGACTTGATTTGGCGTTGCGCGCTACAAATGTTGATTTAAGTTCATTAGCACTCAGAAACAAATCAGAGGGACTTAGTTCAAGTTTATTGATTTTTTTGCTTTGGGCTTTATTGACCACCAGGACATTGTTACGTGGAATGAGTAAAGGGAATGGAATGCCATAATGATCAAAACTTGATTTGAATTGCATCCAATAATTGAGTTCTCCCGGCCCCCCAATGTAAGCCAGGTTTGGCAGTATGGTTTCCTGATAAAGGGTCCGCATCACCACATTGGGGCTAAAATACTCTGGGTGCTCTTCTACTTGTTTTAGTATTTCCTGCTCACTAAAGGTCAGATCAGTACTTAAAACTTCATAACGCGCCTCTTTCTTGACGATTCGCTCTCGTACTTTGCCTTTTAAGTAAAAAAGATTGATCTCCCGCGGAGTAACCAATGTTTTGTATCCATTTTTTCTCAACGCCTCGGTGCTTTCCAGCACATTTTGGAAAGTGTGTTGGTTTAATAATTCATCTTTAACAATGGGAGCAAACATTCTTTTCAGGTCAGGATGGTCACCATCAACAACTACCAGGCCATAATCTCCAAACAAGCGATTCACTATGCTTCTGGTGGCATCAGCTAGGGTATTGCAATTCATATAGGCATCCCTGAATAAATCCGGACAGTCCTTGAGCTGTTCCAGGATCTCGGAGATCCCGTTTGGGTCGAACCGGCCAACTGCTCCTTTTTGGGGGGTATTCCAAGAGTACTCTTTACCAAAGAGGTTAAAGTGGTTGATTTCAGCAAAATCGTGGTCCTCACTGGCCATCCAATAGACCGGTACGAAATCATATTGCGGATAATGCTCTTTTAAGATGGTACTGATCCTAATGGTACTAACAATCTTATAGATGAAATAAACGGGCCCGGTAAAAATATTAAGCTGATGACCGGTGGTTACCGTAAAGCAGTTAGGGTGTTTTAAGGCAGTTATATTTTGGGTTAATTTACCTGAAAGCACCAGTCCGCTGTATTGTTCGTTGAGCGCTCTGACCAAGTTCGGTCTATTTTCCATCCGGAAATTACGGTTTTCAATCAAATCTCCTAAGGATTCCAGGTTGGGAAAAGCGCCTACAAAATCTTTTAACTTGGAGTTCCCAACCAAATAGTCCAGAAAGGCGGAAGAAAAGTAAGGAGTTTCTGAAAGGGGTATTTTCTCTAATCTCAAATTAAGGGTATCGAGCATGTAGTAAACAAATTAGGGTTCCAGTGAATCGCTAAAACAGGTATACGGATTCAGATGGAATTAAGATCAAAATTAATGAAAAAAAAGCTAATGAATATCCAACCATTCTGTCCGGTGGGCGGGTGCCGCGCGGTTCGGTCCACTGTTGGCCGTAGCCTTTGGCGAGGCTTTAGGGCAGTCAGGCACCGAACATAGGACCCCGAATTTGAAATCAAAGACTTGTATTAGACTTTTCGTATTGCAACATGGCGCATTACCAACCATGTTGAGGCTTGGTATTTTTTTCTATAATATTCCATTAACTCCATTTTGATTAATTCATTCAAGTCTCTTTTTACGGTTCTTTCTGATAACCCCCCATATGTTTTGGCTATCATAGGTTTAACGCTCAGGCCAAGGTCCAACTTACAACTTATAATTCATCATTCACAACTACCTTCCCAATCAAATCAAATTCCCTGGCATCAGTTATTTTGACTTGCACAAAATCCCCGAGACGCAGGAATTGAGAGGTAGCATCAATCAAGACCTCATTATCAACCTCCGGGCTATCAGCTTCCGTACGACCAATGAAGTTCGCCCCTTCTTTGCGATCAATCAGCACTTTTAATACTTGTCCAATTTTACTTTTATTGTGCTCAACAGAGATCTGTTCTTGCAGTTCCATAATGGCGTCTGCACGTTCCTGTTTTACCGAGGCCGGCACCTCGTCTGTCATGGAGAAACTGTGGGTTTGCTCCTCATGAGAGTAAGTAAAAATCCCTAGTCGTTCAAACCGGCTGGCTTCTACAAAGTCCAGCATCTCCTGAAAGTCTTCTTCAGTTTCACCTGGATGGCCGGCTATTAAAGTAGTGCGAATAGTTATTCCCGGAACTTTTGTCCTGATCTTATGCAGCAATCTTTCGGTCCGCTCCCTGGTAATGCCCCGCCGCATCAGTTGTAACATTTTGGTTGAACCGTGCTGAAGCGGTATATCCAGATAATTGCAAATGTTGGCCCTGTCTGCCATAATATCCAGGATATCTTCAGGAAAACCTGTTGGAAATGCATAATGCAGACGTATCCACTCCAAGCCCTCAATATCAGAAAGACGGGACAACAGTTCTGCCAGGTTACGTTTTTTATAAATGTCCAGTCCGTAGTAGGTGCTGTCCTGGGCGATTAGCAATAATTCTTTTACTCCCTGTTTTACCAGATGACGGGCTTCGTGTTCCAGTACTTCTATTGGTTTTGAGCGGTGTTTCCCTCGCATCAAGGGTATGGCACAAAAAGAACAAGGACGGTCGCACCCCTCAGAGATCTTCATGTAAGCATAGTGTTGAGCAGTGGTAATCAACCGCTCGCCCACTAGCTGGTGCTTATAATCAGCATTGAACTTCTTCAAAAGCAAGGGCAATTCCATGGTCCCAAAAAAGGCATCCACCAGAGGAATTTCTTTTTCCAAATCCTCCCGGTAGCGCTGAGACAGACACCCTGTTACAAATAACTTATCTATATCGCCTGACTCCTTGGCATCGGCATAGCGTAAAATCGTATCTATCGACTCCTGCTTGGCGTTATCAATAAATCCGCAAGTATTTATGATCACAATGTTAGCGTCATCTTTTGGTGATTCATGAACCGCATCAATATCATTACCCTTCAGTTGAGTAATTATAACTTCAGAATCTACCAGGTTTTTTGCACAACCCAAGGTGACTACATTGATTTTATCTTTATTTCTAGCGCCAGTTTTCAAAAGCTATTGTAGATAGAGGAGGCAAAATTACAAAATTATTCAAGTAAGGTCATAACTTCTTCTTGACTGATCAAAGACGCGCCTGTTGCCTGCCCAGCCGGCAGGCAGGCTCCACATTGTCAAACAGATAATTTACATATCTTTGGGACTTGCAAATGGAATGTCCCATGAGAAACAGGGTTTGGTCCTGGGTGGTCAATAAATTAGCAATACTCGGCACTATTATGGGAATTATAACTTGTGCCCCGGATGAGGTTTGTTTTACCGACAACGATACTCAGGTTAAGATCAGCTTTAAAAAGGAAGTATATTCAGGCACTGACAGCGCTTTCTTTGAAAATGACACCCTGATTTTTTCTCGAATTACCGCATTAGACACTGACAGTATATTTGTTGAAGCGGATACGCTCTCCAGGGTTGTATTACCAGTAAATACCGGGGTAAATCTCACTGTTTTTTTATTTGACAGTGACCAGGGCAGCGACACATTGGAATTGAGCTATAAAACAGTATCGAGGCTGATTTCCGTTGACTGTGGCCCTGAACAGATAATTGACGACCTGAGGGCGGGAGTATCCTCCTTTGATTCACTGGAAATATTGAATCCAGCACTTTTAATACAGGTAATTACCAATGTTGAGGTATATCATTAGCGTTGTACTGCTTTTTAGTGTAATCAGGGGTTTTAGTCAAACTGATACCGCCCGGGTACGCCCTCCAAAACCCCCAAAGGTGAAGAAAGAGCTTAAGGAATTTATTCCCACCGGAGTTAGGATCGGTGCGGACCTATATAGTTTCAGCCGCAACCTATGGGATGAGGCCAAGACCCTAAAGGAATTTCAGCTGGATGTGGACTTCAGACACTACCTTCTGGTTCTTGAGTATGGCAATGCCCAAATAGAAGAAATAGGAGAAGGGTTTGTATACACCAATGATGGATCTTATTTTAGAATAGGCCCGGAAGTTAATGTTTTATATGACCCGTCTTCGCCACATGTTATTTCTGTAGGATTCCGGTATGCCACGAGTACCTTTGATAATCAATTAATCTATAATACCGAGGACGCTTTCGGCAATACACAAATAGCCGTTTCCAATGAAAATGCCAAGGTGCAATGGGCGGAGTTTACTCTGGGAATCAAGGCCCATTTGTGGAAGGGACTATTTATGGGATTCACTTTACGGTATAAGTTTTTGAAGAATGTAAAATTTAATGATTTGGAACCATATTGGTTGCCGGGTTTTGGGGAGAACCGGACTGATGATAATGATCAATTTGGCTTTAGCTACTACCTGGCGTGGAGGTTCGGGTTTAAAAAGAAGGTGGATGTAATAGAAATTAGAAATTAAAAATTATGAATTGTAGTCCAGGGGTATGAGTTGAACGCCTGGAGTGGGGCCGAACTTACCAACTCAATAACCGGGCAACTATTTAAACAACGAATCCACAAATTCCCGGTTAACAAAGGGCTGAAGATCACCTACCTGCTCCCCAACACCGATATATTTCACTGGGATTTTGAACTGGTCACTGATACCGATTACTACACCTCCTTTGGCGGTACCATCCAATTTAGTTATGGCCAGAGCGGTAACATCGGTGGCTTTGGTGAATTCTTGTGCCTGGATGAAGGCGTTTTGGCCGGTACTTCCATCGAGTACTAATAGAATTTCATGAGGGGCCTCCGGTATGAATTTCTGCATGACTCTTTTGATCTTGGAAAGCTCATTCATTAAGTTCACTTTAGTGTGAAGTCGACCAGCAGTGTCAATCAATACCACATCAGCCTTCTGGTCAACCGCCTGCTTCACTGTGTCGAACGCTACTGCTGAAGGGTCTGTATGCATTTCGTGAGCAACTACTGGGACCTGTACTCGTTCTCCCCAAAGTTTTAATTGCTCAACAGCAGCTGCTCTGAAAGTATCTGCAGCGCCTAAAATTACTTTTTTACCTTGAAGTTTAAATTGAGCGGCTAATTTTCCAATAGTAGTGGTCTTGCCCACACCATTCACCCCCACTACCAGGATCACGTAGGGCCGTTTGTCAGCAGGCAAGTCAAAACCGGAAACATCTGCACTGTGTTGCTCCTCAAGTAAACCGCTTATCTCTTCCCGGAGTATGTTGTTGAGCTCAGCGGTGTTCAGGTATTTGTCTTTGGATACTCGAGCTTCGATACGCTCAATGATCTTAATAGTGGTACTGACGCCAACGTCCGAAGTAATCAGGATTTCTTCCAGCTCGTCCAGAACTTGATCATCAACCTTGGATTTACCGGCAATAGCCTTACCTAGTTTGGAAAAAAAGCTTTTTTTACTTTTTTCCAATCCTTTATCCAGTGATTCCTTTTTTTCCTTGGATATAAAATCAAATATTCCCATACCATAGGGTAAAAAAAAAGTCCCATCGGGACCTTGAGTTGAATGGAAATTATTTTGCCAGGACTTCTTTAACCAGCTCTATTGGCACCATTTCCTCCTTAAACGAGTAAGCTCCGGTCTTAGGAGATTTTACCGCTTTAATAACTTTAGCAAAACTCTTCTTGCCTCCCTTTCTAAGGCCCGCAACAACTTTCTTAGCCATGATTATTTGATTTCTTTGTGAACGGTCAATTTATTAAGGATCGGGTTGTACTTTTTCAATTCTAACCGATCAGGGCTATTCTTCCTGTTTTTGGTAGTGATATACCGGGAAGTACCAGGCATTCCTGACTTCTTATGCTCAGTGCATTCCAATATCACCTGAACTCTATTTCCTTTTTTTGCCATTATTATAAACTTTTAAACCAGTACCCCTTTGGACCTGGCTTTCTTCAATACCGCGGTGATACCGTTTTTATTAATGGTTCGAAGGGCCTGGGTCGATACTTTCAAGGTAATCCATTTATCCTCCTCTGGAATATAAAACCGCTTTTTGTGCAGGTTAGGGTAAAACTTTCTCTTGCTCTTGTTGTTGGCATGAGAAACTTTGTTCCCTGATCTGGGACGCTTACCGGTTATCTGACATACTCGTGACATTCTTCCTTATTTAAAATGGACTGCAAATATCGGAAAAAAAACCCAAATCTAAAATGATTAACTTTAAAACACCCAAAATTAACAAATATGTTCAATACCATTGTATCAAGTGAGCAGGCCATAAAGTTGGAAGATCGTTATGGGGCTCACAATTATCATCCGCTGCCTGTGGTTTTGACCAAAGGAGAGGGGGTATTTTTATGGGACATAGAAGGGAAAAGGTATTATGATTTTCTTTCGGCTTATAGCGCGGTAAACCAAGGTCATTGTCACCCAAGGATCGTTTCTGCTATGCAACAACAAGCAGAGAGGCTTACACTTACTTCCCGTGCGTTTTACAATGATGTGCTGGGCACCTACGAGCAATACATCACTGAATTTTTCAACTACCAAAAGGTGCTTCCTATGAATACCGGTGTGGAGGCTGTTGAAACAGCTATAAAGTTATGCAGGAAGTGGGCCTATGAAGAAAAGGGCGTGGAGCAGGACAAGGCTGCGATTATAGTTTGTGAGCAGAATTTTCATGGCCGCACCACTACTATAATCTCTTTTTCGAGTGACCCCGATGCTCATAAGAATTTCGGCCCCTATACTCCTGGATTTATTAAAATACCATATAATGATTTGGAAGCGCTGGACAGCGCCTTGAAAAGCCCTCAAATAGCTGGATTTCTGGTGGAACCCATCCAGGGTGAAGCGGGGGTAAATGTTCCAGACCCAGGTTATTTGAAAGAAGCGGCCACACTTTGTAGAGAAAGCCAGGTATTATTTATTGCCGATGAAGTACAAACTGGCATAGCACGAACTGGAAAAATGCTGGCATGTGACTACGAAGAAGTGAGGCCTGATATATTGATTCTGGGGAAAGCATTATCAGGGGGTACTTATCCTGTTTCCGCGGTATTGGCTGATGATGAGGTGATGAAGGTAATGCGACCTGGACAACATGGTAGTACTTTTGGGGGCAACCCTGTAGCCGCGAAAGTTGCTATGGCGGCTCTAGATGTAGTGATAGATGAAAATCTGGTAGAAAATGCCGATGTAATGGGAATACTATTCAGGGAACGAATGAGGTCATTGATTGGTCAATCCGAACTGATTACCCAGGTAAGAGGGAAAGGTTTGCTCAATGCACTCATTATAGATGATGCACCAGAGAGCGACACCGCGTGGAATATTTGTCTGAGATTGAAAGAAAATGGCTTACTTGCAAAACCAACTCACGGCAATATCATCAGATTTGCTCCACCTTTGGTGATAACAGAAGAACAGTTGATTGATTGTTGTAACATTATTGAGCAAACGATTAATGAAATAGCAAATCCCAAATGACAAATCCCAAATAAGCTCCAAAAAACAAATTCGAAATCCCAACTTGCAGAAAGTTTGAAGATTTGGTTCTTGAACCTTGATATTTATTTGTTTTTTGGAGCTGGTAATTTGTTATTTTACATATGACACATATGTTAAGAAGACCTCGAAGGAACCGTAAAAATTCGCATATCCGGGACATGGTGGCTGAAACACACCTGGATGTTAATGATCTTATTTTCCCGCTTTTCCTGAAAGAAGGAACGGGTATAAAGGAAGAAATTGGGTTTATGCCCGGAATTTACCGGTTCTCTATTGATCAATTAGTAGAAGAAGTCGAGCAATGTTTAAAGCTCGGGCTTGGAACATTTGCCTTATTCCCTTGCATAAATGATGACCTGAAAGACACCACGGCATCTGAGGCTTTAAATCCTGAGGGTTTATATCCACGAGCTATTCAAATTTTAAAATCCAAATTTCCCGAGGCTATATTATTAACTGATGTGGCCATGGACCCATACAGTACCGATGGACATGATGGACTGGTGGTAGATGGAGAGATTCGAAATGATGAATCCTTAGAAATACTTGCCAAGATGTCATTGGTACAGGCTCAGGCTGGTTCTGATATTATTGGTCCCTCTGATATGATGGATGGCAGGGTAAGAGCAATTCGAGAGGCGCTCGATGGACAAGGATTTGAAAAGGTGTCAATCATGTCATACACAGCTAAATATGCTTCTGTTTTCTATGGCCCTTTTAGAGACGCTCTGGATTCAGCTCCAAAACATGGGGACAAAAAGACCTATCAGATGGACCCGCGTAATGGCAGAGAAGCGATAATAGAGGCGGAGTTAGACATCGCGGAAGGGGCGGATATTCTAATGGTCAAGCCGGCTTTGGCATATTTGGATGTCATCTATCAAATTTCATCAGAGTTTGAATACCCCGTTGCTGCTTACAATGTAAGTGGAGAATATGCAATGATTAAAGCTGCTCATCAGAAGGGGTGGCTGGATGGGCCTCAGGCAATGATGGAATCACTAATTTCAATTAAGCGTGCCGGGGCGGACTTAATTCTCAGTTATTTCGCCAGAGAATATGCTGAGTTGTTAAAAGGCTAGCCTAAGTCCTCCTCTCTTTCAAGCATTAATATGGAACTTTGGGGAACGATAAAATATTTTTCGCTTTCATACACAATTTCAAATGCCCCTTTTTGTAGAAAAATCGCCAAGTCTCCGTTTTTTGCCTGGAGGGGTACATATTTAATTTGATCTTCCTGATCTTTCCAGGGTTCATCATCCTCAATAGGCATGGGTATTGGATATCCAGGGCCAGTTTTCATAATATAACCACTTTGCACCTTTTCCCTTTCCTGGACTCCAGGAGGAAGATAAAGCCCGCTTTCTGTCATTTCCGACATTTTTTTGGGTTTTATTAGTACCCTGTCTCCTACTACAATAATCTTCTTCAACTTATTTTCACGGGTAATTTCCATATTTCAAAGGTAGTTAAAATTGCAAGTACTAGTTAGTTGCTTCCCAACTTCTACTGATGGTGCTGCCTTTCTCCTGGTGCTGATGAACCACCAGGTAGGTATCGATTTCCGATTGCAGCTCTTCTACATGTGATATGATACCTACTATACGATTCTCTTTTTGCAATGACTTCAGTGTTTCAAAAACCAGTTGTAGCGATGTACGGTCTAAAGACCCAAAACCCTCGTCAAGAAAGAAGAAGCTTTGATCAGCTTGATTCAAGATTTTCACATTTTCGGCAAGACTCAAAGCCAGACATAATGAAGCTTGAAAGATTTGACCTCCTGATAGTGTTTTTAATAAACGAAGCTTTCCATCGTTTAGATAATCCCGAACCATAAACTCGTTTTGTTCACTCAGTTCCAAACTCAAGCTGTTGCTTGTGAGTTTTGTGAAGCGAACATTAGCTGTTTTACATAGGTTTTGAAGATAGACCGAAGATATGAAATTGATGAAGCCATTGCCCCTCAGCAAATTACTGATCTCCTGGATATGGTCCTTGCGAATTAATAGACGGTTTAGCTCCTTGGTCACAGACTTTTTCTTTTGCAATTGTATCTGCATCTGCTGTTGTGCATGTTGTTTGCCGGATAAATCATGACGCAACTGATGTAATTCATCCTTTAATGTATCCTGCTCCAGTACCAATTCATGATGCTGGGACTCCTGATACTGCTTTCTCCCTATTTTTTTGCGAAGGGCTTTTTGCCGTGCTTCCAACGTGTTAAGATCAGCACGGTATATTTCCAATTCCCTCCGTTCCTGTTCCACATTCAAGCCCAACGCCAGAATTTTTTGTACTTCTTTCAGGCCCTTAAAAGACTCTTTTTCACAAATCATCAATAATTCCGTTTCCAATTTCATTGAGATGGTTTTGATGTCAGCCACCTGTACCTCAAGTGATTGAAGCAGTCCCTTTTGATGATTCAGTTGTTGATCACTTTTGGTCAGATTATCCAAACTCTGCTCATAGTTATCTTCAACTGATTTTAGTTTCTCTTTTATCTGCTCTATTAATGCCCTAAGTTGCTGTTCTTTCTTTTGCAAAAACGCAGGAACCGCCAGAATTTTGATCATCTTGGTCATTTGATCAATTTCACCTGCTAGCTTTTCTTTTCGCAGTGCAAGGGATTGTAGTATTTCTTGTTTTTCTGTCTGACGGTTAAGGAATTCCTCGCCATGCTGTAGTCGTACCTTTAGTAAAGACTGCTCTTTTTCTGCTTTTAAAACTATTTTTTCAAGTTCTTCAATGGTTTTGTTAAGCCTTGCCGGTACCTTACTCCCAGGTTTATCAGATCCCGGATAGTTATCTTGATACTTCTTTAAATCTCTCTGATTCAAAGCGTGTTTACTAGTCAAATTAATGAGGGCTTCTTTTTTTCCATCCACTTTGGTTTCAAGAATCCTGGATTGCTGATTGACCACGTATTGCTTTTCTAAAATTTGTTCCAGCACTTTCAGATCTTTGCGAGCACCGTCAAGAGCATTTGATAACTTTGTTTCTGACAGTGGTTTGGGGTGACTGGTGGCGCCGCACAATGGACAAGGTTTCCCCTCCTTCAGGAGGCTGGCATGCGTTCTCCAATGGTCTTGTACAACTAATGACTGGAGGGTTTCCTGCGCAGCGCTTATTCTTTTTTTTAGGACATCAGGGTCTTTGATTTTGCCTTTCAGATCTTCGATTGTTGTCAAAAGGACATCGACCTCCTTTTTAAGCTTCAATTGCTCCTTTTCCGCTATATCAAGTTGATTGGTTCTGTTAAGGTATCCAAACCACCATTCTTTCAAGGTGGTCAGTCGCTGAAGTTCTTCCAGGGCATCCGACTTCTGAGTTGCCGCTAATCTTGACTGTTCTATACCCAATTGTATCTCACCCAGTTTTCTATTTAGTTCAAGAATTTCCTTTTGTGTACGATCCCATTGACTGGTAGTATATTCAAAATCATCCTGCACATTTTTTAGTTGTACCAACAATTTAAGGTCACCAATTTGTACCAGCAGATGGTCTTTTCCCCCGTATTGGGCCTGTGCCTGGTTCCATTGATTCCGGGCCTTTTCCACCACTTGCTCTAGTTGATGAATCACTTTAACTAAATTACCTAGCTCCTCTTGTTTGGATTTGGCCTCAACCAGCAACTGTCGTTGCTGTAATACCTTATCTCTAAATAAATCCTGAACTTTCTGGAATCTATTCAGCTGATGCTTTTTCTTTTGATAGAAGGCAGCTTCAGATGCCAGGACGTCCAGGGATTCAGACACTTCGGCCAGTTCAACCAAGATGTGTTGAAGGACCTGCATCTTATCGACTTCAGCCATCAATTTTTGTTCCTTCAACATTTTTTTATCAATTACTTCCGTCATTCCTTCTATTGCTTTATCTAATTGTCTTAGCAGGACCTTGGTCACGTCAGCATATAGCGAAAGTTGCCCATCTAGAAAATTACACTGTTCCTTAACTGTGCCAAGTAGGCGATAGGTATTTGGAGCGATATCAAAGCGGTCCAGATCAAAAAGCTCTTTGAGCATCTGGGTTCGAGCGGCAGGTTTTTGATCAATAAATTCCCTGAATTTTCCCTGTGGGATGATCACCGTCTGCATAAAATTCTCATAGGTCATACCCAATACTTCAGGTTTTTTCAAAGGCTCCCATTGGTTCTTTAACCATTGATAGTAACTACGGTCACGGACCTCCACTTTCTGAAAATCATTGACTTTACGCCGTGCCATGAAATAGAACCTGTACTTATTTTTATGATTGCGTCCACTTTTAAAAATAAAATCAATGATTAGTTCATTGCTTTGCAGGTTCATCATATTGTAATAACGATCGTCGCCAGCTTTGTTGAGCCGAGCGGATCGGTCAAAAAGCACAAACATAATGGCTTCCAATATGGCGGACTTCCCACTTCCTACCGGTCCGAATATCCCAAATAATTTAGCTGCTACCAGCGGTTGAAAATCTATGGTTTCGGATTTTTGATAGGAGTAAAGTCCCTTAATTGTTAATTGAACTGGAATCATAAATCTGCGTGAATAATTTCGTCCAATATTTTAAGTAGTTCAGTATTTGGTGCCTGACCTTTTCTGTACTTAAAGTACTCGGTAAAAAGTGATTTGAGATCTTTGCTCAAATCAATTGACTCTTTTAGTCCTTGATGCTCTGGTGACATGATTAATTCTGGAATTATGGAAACGATCCCTCTATGTGCCTGATTCAATCTTTTCTTCTCTTTAGCTCCCAGATATTTATCTGTAACCATAGTTAATTCAACAAATGCATTTGGATGATCTTCTAGCCAACTTACAGCCCCATCCAGGTCCTCAAAGCGTTGTCTGGTCAGTTTTTTACCCTTCCTCAGTAGCACGGTTTTCCTACAGACCGGAACACCGGGTGTAGCTTCTATGATCTCAACTTGCTTTTGTTGATCAGCTTCACTGAAACTGTAGCTAAGAGGACTTCCACTATAAATTACAGGGTTTGTGGCAGGTATCTCCTGAGGTCTATGAAGATGCCCCAAGGCAGTATATTGAATTTGTTTAGGCAGGTCTTCAGTGAAAACCGCCTGAGCACCGCCTTGGAAAAGTATAGATTTTTCATCTTCGCTTTCCTCAGGTGCCGGGGCGTCTTTACTCATAAAATATAGATGGGCCATTAGTAAATTAACCCCCTTGCTATCGCAGTTTTCTTTAGCCAAATCAGCCCAGCGTCTGGAAAGAAGCTGACGTAACTGATCCTGTGGGTGTTCCTTCCCAAGATATTTCTTAAAAGTTACTTCGTTTGCATAGGGTGTAAGGATTATCCTTACCGGATAACTAAGTTCTGGTAACTTTATCTCCACAAATCCGGGCTTAGAAATTGAAACTTCCAGCCCTGTGTCCAATGCAAATGGTGGGATTTTGGTATCAGGATTTCCGCAAAGTATGATCCCACAGGCGGCTGCCAAAGGATGTGGAGCTTCAATACGCTCTGCGGAATCATGATTGCCGGCAATTGCTACCACAGCTCTCTTCCCATAGTTAGAAAGCCGGTGTAAGGTCTTGTAAAACAGCTCAATGGCTTCTGTCACAGGGTTGAATGTATCATATAGGTCACCTGCAATTAATACCAGGTCTACCGCTTCCTTTTCTGCTATCCTAACAATCTCATCCATGACCTGTCGTTGTTCATCAAGGCGGCTAAATTGCTGTAAACGCTTCCCCAAATGCCAGTCGGCAGTATGCAATATTTTCATACGAGAACCTGTTGTTTAGTTCCAGTCAAATTTAAATTTTTATATAAATAACCCATGTAAGAATGCCTTTTTTAATGGTTAGTTACTTTCCAAGACAAAGATTATTTTGCACAGTCTTTGCTGTATATAAGTATGGTTAGAAGCATTTTGTTTATAAACGGCTGATAATGAATAAAATAAGAATTTTTATAATAATAAGTTTTTTGGCTTTCTCAGTTCACGGGATTATTGCCCAGTCACCAAAGAGCCCGTTGTCCAGAGTAATTAACGTACCAGGTACCGCCCAAATAGCCCCTAGTCTAAGTGGTGATGGCAAACACATGATATTTACTACAACCTCCAACCTCAAAAGTGAATTATTGTTATTTTATTCCTATCAACAGCGACCGGGAAAATGGACCCAGCCAGAACCTGTTATTGCCATAAACCGATCACAAAAGATCAATCATCTTGGGGGTTATAGTCTAAGTTACGACGGGAACTATATATTCTTTACAAGTCGCAAAACCTATGGAATTGGGAAATACGACATTTGGTATTGCAAAAAAATGGGAAAGAATGATTGGTCGGTCCCCGCCAATCTTGGTAAGCCCATCAATTCAACTCAGGACGATGGCTGTCCCAGTCTATCACCTGATGGAAAGGTATTGTACTTCGTAAGATGTCAATCCATGAACCAGAAAGAAGGCTCAGGTTGCCAACTGATGATGGCAAAAAGAAAGAATCAGGATTACTGGAGTGAGCCCGAGGCATTACCAGACCATATAAATGATGGAAACATCCTTTCACCCAAAATCTTGGCGGATAATCAAACATTAATCTATGCCAAAGGCCAGGGCGATGCCTGGGATCTGTATCAGACCAGACTCACAACTGATGGTTGGACCAATCCAGTGGCCTTGGACTACCTCAATACTACAAATGAAGAACGTTTTGCAAGTGTGCCGGCTCAGGGAGATGTTCTATACTACTCAACGAATTTTAAGGGAACATATGATATAATAAAAACCAAGATCCCGGAGGCGTACCAGCCTCTCAAGGTAGTATACTTAAAGGGGAAGGTAGTTGACCAGCAAGGGTTACCGCTAGAGGCCTTTGTCCAAATCTATGATGTTGAAGATAAGATTTTAGCACAGTATCAACGCACCAAACAGAGTGATTCAGGTTTCGAGTTTTATGTTCCGGCAGGTAAGACGTACGATTTTTCTGTAGTGCCACTGGCTCCCAGGCATACTTTTTATTCAGAGATTTATGACCTACGTGAATTAACTGTTAGTAGTCGTAAAAGACTAAATATTGAGCTGCAAAATCTCAACTCGGGAACTTCATTTCCACTACAATGTCTGCAGTTCGAAAATGACAGCACTTTAAATAGCATATCAAGGTTAGAATTAAGTCGTTTAATAAAGCTATTGAAGAACAATCCAGGTACTCAAATTGAAATTGCTGTACATCGTGACAGTTGGGTGGCTGACAGCGTGCTTCAGGTAGATGAGGACAGCGTGCTTCATCAGGATACAATCCGTGTATTTCAAGCAGATGCCGCCAACGTGGTGCAGGTAGATACATCCGCTATGCTTGAGACAGATACATCTTTTCTTGAGGAATCTCTTTTGGCTAAATCTGGTCTACTTACCCTGGATAGCCTTCAAATACCACTGGATAGCCTTCAAATACCAAAAGATACAATAGTCGAACCGATGCCGGACCCCACTGAAATTCAAGCGCAAGCCATATCGAGGTATCTTCAGGAGCGTGGGGTACCCGAATATTTATTGGAACCCAAGGGTTACGCCGATAGCCAACCTGTGGCTCCTAACGACACAGAAGAACAACGACTGCTTAATCGTCGGGTGGAAGTGATAGTCTTGTAGGAAGATCATACTGAACGGAGTTGGGGTAAAAATAACATTTTATAAGTAACTTCGTTGATCTAAAAATCATGCATGCATAACCTGTTCATAGTTCTGGTCTTCTTTATATTGCCTTCTATGGCAAATGCTCAAAGCGTCACTGAGGAGACCACAGCCAGTACCAATTACCCTCAGGCCCTGGCATATCTTGAACAGGGAAAGGCCAAGTATAGAGAAGGTGATTATCACAGTGCAGTTATTGCTTACAACAAAGCGTTGGAGCTTCAGGACAGCCTGGTTGATGCTTATTTCCAAAGGGCTTCTGCAAAGAGTTTGCTGGAAGACTTTGAAGGTGCCCTGAAGGACTATAGTACGGTAATCAGGTTTGATCCTCATAATGTATCTGCTTATTACTACAGAAGTTTCCTAAAACATGAATTGGGCTTTCAGCGGGACAGCTCACTGATGGATATTAATATCGCTATCAATTTGGTTCCCGACGACGCCAAATTGTATGCCCGCCGGGCTTATATTAAAGCCCATACTTTTGATCTTGAAGCAGACAAAATTAATCATGCATCTGCCATTGAAGATCTAGACAAGGCCATTGAACTGGATAATACCAATCCCGAATTCTACCGGCAAAGAGGTTTTAGTAACTCCCAGAAGGGTGAGACCCTGGCCGCCGCCGCAGATTTTGAAGAAGCAATAAACATTGATCCAGGTAATGCAGACAATTATAATGAGCGAGGCCTTATTCGATTAAAAGTTGAAGATTTTCAAGGTGCTGTTGATGATTTTTCCCAAGCCATCGAGATTAAAGATGATCAGGAATACCTCTATCGGAACCTTGGTTTAGCAAAATACAATAATAAGGATTTCTACGGGGCAATTGAGGACTATAGCAGGGCCATCGATTTAATCAGTGAAGAGCTACGAACCCATAAGTACGACCGGGCATACAAATTCAAACTAACCAATGCTTATATCATGAGGGGCGCATCATTTATCGCATTGCGTAAATCATATGAAGCCTGTGCTGATTTTAGCAAGTCCTATGAACTAGGTGAAAAAAGAGCCCTTAATTACCTCAAAAAGTACTGCCGACCTTAGGTATTATTTAATATCAGGATAATATTCTGCTGCTGCCAAAGATTCCGCTTCATCGAAAAGATCTAAAGCGGCCTGAAGGATCTCATTTCGTTGATTGAAAATCGGATAAAAGCCTTTGCTGTCCCAGACAAGTTTTGCGATCTCAGCCTTTATATAGATTATCAAGAGGTCTTTACTGTTTTCCAGCCCCTCTTGATCGTAATCAATTCCATTGCCCTTTGCCATTCTTGCAAAATCCTGAAGCATCTCATTGCTTACCTCAAAATTATCGAAGTAATCCTGATAGTCCATTTTCTTCAGTTTATTCTTATTCTTTTGGTAATACGACAAAGGATATTCTCGGTAAACCGAGTTATAAATGATCTTACGCAAATATGAGGAGTTCATGGAAGTGTCCATAGCCACAAAGTGATCCGGTATAATTCCCCCTCCACCATATACTACCCGGCCTTTTGAAGTTGTATAGGTTAAAGAATCATTGAACTTGATACTGTCTTGGTGAAAGAGTTCACCATTGGTATGCCGGGTAAGATAGTCTTCATAATATTCCATAGATTTTCCGTCGTAGGGTCTTTGAATTGACCGTCCACTGGGAATATAGTATCTGGAAATGGTTAACCGTAGTTCTGAGCCATCACTTAGTGGGATCTGATTTTGTACCAGGCCTTTTCCGAAAGACCTGCGGCCCACAATTAGGCCCCTGTCATTGTCTTGGATAGCCCCTGAAACGATCTCGGAAGCGGAAGCACTGCCCTCATTTATTAATACAATAAGAGCACCTTCTTCGAAAACACCATTTTTACTGGCTCTGGCCTCTGAATCATATCGATCTTGTTTTCCATCGGTATAAACGATCATTTTATTTCCTGAAATAAATTCATCAGCCATTTTAATAGCCCGGTCCATATAACCACCAGGGTTATTTTGAAGATCCAGAATCAATTTTTTCATTCCCTGGTCCTGCAAATCAGTTATGGCGGTATAGAACTCATTATATGTGGTGGCGGCGAACCGGGTTACTTTAATGTAGCCAATGTCATCCTGGATCATATAACTGGCGGGAATAGAATGCTGAGGGATCTTATCGCGGGTAATATTGAAATAAAGTAAGTCTGTTTCAGTCCTACGTTTGATGCCGACTTCTACCTCAGTCCCCTTGGGTCCTCTTAATAAATCGAAAACATCTCGATTTGTTACCCCAATACCAGCTACGCCCTCTCCGTCCACTTTCACAATCTTGTCACCAGAGAGCAGACCTACTGCTTCAGATGGACCTCCTTCCAAAGGAGATATTACATAAATAGTGTCTTTGATAATACTGAATTCAATCCCTATGCCATCGAACTCGCCTTCCAACTGGGAGTTGGTAAGCTCGCGATCCTTAGCAGGAATATAAACCGAGTGAGGATCCAATTTCTCCAACATTTCGGTAATGGCTTCACCAACCAGTTTTTCTGCATCAACTTCGTCGACATAATCCCGTTCGACATATGTTAGAATTTCTTTAAATCTTACCAGACTACTGATAAAGTTACTCTTTCCGGTATTGGGATCAGCCATGGTGGCCCCCGTCAATATACCCACAGCTAAGGCAATGGCTAACAGTATAGGTAATACGATATAAAATTTCTGATTTTTTGTCTTATTCACGATGTATTCCTTAAATATTTCCTTAAAAGTAGGGTATTTGGACGATTCATAAAATTCAAACTTGTAATTAATATTACATTTATTGGATTAAACCACCTCAATGCTTGTCCACGTATCCTACACTAGTTATAATACGGATTATTAGCAATTTACGTTCCAAATTTACCAATTTTGGGTTTGTTCAATTTCATTTTATCAGAAAAGAGGAATTCTTTTCCTTTTCTTTATCTTTGTGTTAAAGCAGAGGAGAAACATTGAACCTTATTCAAAAAAAAATATCGGAATTAGTAGGGGAAAATTATGTGTATGCGTCGGTGCTGCATCATTTCGGCATCCAATTCTATGATTATTCTGAGCAAACTTTACGTCAGGTTTGTCAAGAAAAAAGTATAAGCATGAATGCTTTGATAAATGGTCTGGAATCTGCAATTGAAAAAGATGATACTGAAGAATTGGCACTGGCAGGATATCCTGCGGAGTTGGTGATTGAATACCTAAAACACGTCCATTATCTGTTTATTAAGCGGAAGTTACCTTATATAGCATCACTGGTATCAGATCTTCCAAATATTCCCGGAAAGTTTGAAGGTATAATTAAGGACTTGAAATTTGTCTTCCCATTGTTTGTAGAAGATTTTATCCATCACATTCATGAAGAGGAAGACAATCTTTTCGATTATGTAATTCTATTAAAGAATGTCATATCTCATAGCTATAACCCGTCACAAGTATATTACGAAATGGAAAAATACTCCATTCAGCAGCATGCTATCAATCATGATATCCATGATGATGAAATGAAGGGTATTCGAAATATTACTAACGACTATTCATTGGACAAAAATACACCCCTTCATATAAAGGTTGTATATGCTGAGTTGGAGTCCTTTGAAAAAAATCTGATCACCCATGTAAGGATCGAGGATGAGATTTTTTTTCCAAAGGCGTTGATGCTTGAGCGAGAGGTTAAGATCATCTTACAGCAAAAGATGAGGTCTAATTAAAAATGAGTAGAATAATGGCAATTGACTATGGAACCCGGAGGGTTGGAATTGCCGTTACCGATCCACTTCAAATTATAGCTTCACCTATCAAAGCCATTGCTCCGGAAGACCTTCTGGGTTTTGTTAAAGAATACACGGCCTCGGAAAGTGTGGAACAGATCGTACTGGGATATCCCTTAAAAGAGGATGGGACACCGACTGACCTTACCGAGGCAGTGGACAATCTTCTGGATAAGTTAATAATCCAATTTCCAGCTATCAGTTTCTGCAAGCACCATGAGAGATATACCTCAAAGATTGCTCAAAGATCAATGATCCAAAGTGGTGCGCGAAAAAAATCCAGGAGGACTAAATCAAATCTGGATCAGATCAGCGCAACCCTTATCTTGCAGTCTTTTCTGGAGGAAAAAAAATTTGCTCAATGATATACCCAATTGTAGCATATGGAGATCCAGTTCTCAGAAAGAAGGCCCGATCGATCGAAAAAGATGAGCTGGATCTAGTCAATTTGAGCAAAGACATGTTTGAAACTATGTATGCTGCTTGCGGTGTTGGTTTGGCTTGTCCACAGATTGGGATGGCTCTTAAAATGTTTGTAATAGACGGAGAACCAATGAATGATGAGATGGCAGATTTCAAAAGAATCTATGTAAATCCACAAATACTGGATTTACATGGAGAGCCTTGGTCTTTTGAAGAAGGTTGCCTTAGCATACCCGGTATTCGAGAAGAAGTCCTTAGAGAACCAGTTATTAGAATTCGCTATTTTGACGAGAATTGGCAGGAGCACCAGGAAGAATTAACCCACTTAAGAGCACGTATCGTACAACATGAATACGACCACATACATGGCGTCTTATTTACAGACCATCTTTCTAACTTCAAGAAAAAAATCCTAAAAGGGAAACTAGCCAGTATTAGTAAGGGAAAAGTGGAAATTGACTACAAAATGCGGTTTCCAGTTAGGAGCCGAAATTAATATTCAATTTAAATGACACCATCTCCACCTACAGTAGAAAGCAAGCTGCCCAATGTGGGCACTACAATTTTTACTGTTATGTCAGCCATGGCCGCCCAACATAACGCAATAAATTTATCTCAAGGTTATCCTGATTTTCCCATTAGTGCACAGTTGATTGATCTGGTTCGACACTATATGTTGAAAGGCCATAATCAGTATGCCCCAATGCCTGGGGTGCCAGTTCTTCGTCAACAAATAGCCAATAAATTGGAAAACAGTGTTAACCAGAAGTTCGATGCTGATCAAGAGATCACCATTACCGCCGGGGCCACTGAAGGTCTGTATTCCGCTTTAACCGCGTTTGTTCGAACTGGTGATGAAGTGATTATTTTTGATCCCGCTTACGACTTATATGCTCCGGCAGTCCAGCTTTCCGGAGGCACCCCAGTTCACCTGGAATTACAACTGCCGGATTTCACTATTAATTGGGAGCAATTAGAAGCTGCAATTTCCCATCGAACCAAGGTGGTAGTAATAAATAACCCCAATAATCCTGCTGGCAGCATAATGACAGCTGAAGACATCCAGCGATTATCCGATTTGGTGGTCCAGCATGACCTGATGCTAATTAGCGATGAAGTGTACGAACACATGGTCTATCACCCACAAGGGCATCAAAGTATATTGAAGTTCCCGGAATTACGTGCCAGGGGAATAGCAATCTTCTCCTTCGGCAAAACATTTCATGCAACTGGATGGAAAGTAGGGTATTGTGTGGCTCCTGAGGTCTTGACTCAAGAGTTGCGTAAAATACATCAATTCCTCACTTTTAGCGTAAATACTCCGATACAAATGGCACTTGCCGATTATCTTAAAGAACCGCAACACTACCAGTCACTTAGTGCATTTTTTATGAAGAAACGAGATCTTTTTTTAGGCCTGATGAAGAACTCAAGGTTTGAACCGCTGCCTTGTATGGGCACCTATTTCCAGCTAATGAAATACCAAGCAATCAGCGACCGGCCAGATACGGAAATGGCCAGCTGGATGACTAAAGAGCATGGGGTAGCCTCTATTCCTACCTCAGTATTTTATAGTAAAAGAACAGATCAGAAAATACTCAGATTTTGTTTTGCAAAGAACCCCGAAACCCTCACTCAAGCCGCTGAAATACTATGCAAGATTTAACTGTAACATTGCTTCAAAGTGAGTTGTACTGGCACCAACCTGAGGCCAATATGGCAATGTTTGAAGAGCAAATATGGTCGCTCGATCAACCAACTGATGTAATTATTTTGCCAGAAATGTTTACCACTGGTTTTAGCATGGAGGCCTCCGAATTGGCGGAGCCAATGGGGGGCCGAACCTTCAAATGGTTGCAACAACAGGCCGAACAGACCAAGGCGGCTATTACTGGTAGTTATATTGTGAAGGAAAATGGAAAATATTTTAATCGATTGCTTTGGGTAACTCCTGATGGCAATCATATTTACTATGACAAACGACATTTGTTTCGATTGGGCAATGAACACCTGGCATATCAAAAGGGAACTGAAAGATTGATTGTTTCATGGAAGGGTTGGAAGATTTGTCCCCAAATTTGCTATGATCTTAGGTTTCCTGCCTGGAGTCGAAACACCTTGAGTAACGATTCCCTCGCATTTGACCTGTTGATCTTTATTGCTAATTGGCCAACACCTCGAATTTCAGCCTGGGATATATTGTTGCAAGCCCGGGCCATAGAAAATACTTGTTATACTATTGGGGTAAATCGGATTGGTAAAGACCCAAATGGCCATTTCTATAGCGGACACAGCGCTGTAGTGGACCCCAAAGGAAAAGTGCTATGCCATGAGGAAGGAAAAGCAGCCCTTCAGATTTCCCTGGTACGTTCAGTGATGGATCAATTTAGGGATAAATTCCCGGTGCATCTGGATGCTGACGATTTTAATATCCAGGACTAATGTACCACTATCAACTTTTTCACCTGCGTTGCCCCGGAAGCCGAAATGCCATTAACCAAATAAATACCGGGAAGTAAAACCCTGCTGTCAAACCTTATCAGGGTTTGCTCGGCAGCAGCCTGATTTCTTAAAACCAGCTGGCCCAGATTGTTATATATTTCTACCATAAATTTCTGATTCCCATGGATTGTTACCAGCTCAACTCCAGGATTGGGGAATACCTCCATGGTAAAATCCGTGCCACCAGATCCGCCACCTGGGGCACTGAAGTTTTCCAGCAGAAAAAGCCCACCTTGTTTGCTGCCAATAATTAAATGTGGTAATTGTGATCCCAGACTAGCGCTGGCAATTGAAGCGCCTCGTCCCCACCTACTTTTGATCATTGGCTCATTTTCTGCAGGTTCAATGACTAAGTCAAATTGCTGTACCGGATTGTTATCATCAGAACTCAAAAAATTGCGATACACCCGCATAGCACCGGTAGCATCTACCGTAACTAGCTCAAGTTCACCATCTCTATTGATATCCGCGGCCATTGGAGCCAGCTCCCGTTTAAAACTGTCGTCCACAATACCTGCTACAGATTCATCGACTAAGTCAAATGTAAAATTGCCACCTCCTGAAGTATTGATCCAATACTCCAAACGGCCCGCGCGCCTACCCAGAAGCAGATCAGCCTGGCCGTCAGAGTTAAGGTCTTCAAAATATGGATGATCTCCGGCTTGAATATCAAAAGCCAGGATCTGTGGTATTGAGGTGGCCGGGGTAAAACCTGTATTTGAATTATTAAGGAAATAATATATCCTGGTTTGACCACTGGCATCCGCAGCAGAGAACAGAAGATCAATTCTTCCGTCTCCGTCCAGATCTCCATAGGAGGGCTTTAATGATTGAAGTAGTAACCCAGACAACCCCAGATAATCTTCTGAGGAAAGTTCGAATGAAGGTTGAGAACTGACGCCGTTATTTAGGTACAGATGGAAACTAGCTGATATCAGTCCTCCTTCCCGGTTACCTCTATGACCCAAAACCATATCCTGATCATCATCTCCATCTACATCCAGAAATACGGGTACGGTCCCTTCGCCAAGTTCAATCATCTGATCCTGCAGAAAGTCATTGTTTTGAAAAGTGAAGAACTCACTACCGGTGACTCCGTCATTTGGATAAAAATGACTGGAGTGTTTAAAGTCAATCATTTGGTCTAAGTTATCAAAAACATTAGGTGAAGCCAGGAGATCTTTCCGGCCATCAAAATTGAGGTCTTCGAAGAACATACCAGGGAATATAAAAAAATCAATTGGGGTGGAGGAATTAGGGTAGTTTATCACAGCTTCGGTGAAAACCGCATTGTCAGGATCTCCCTGATTGTGCATATAGGCAATATTTGTACAGAACTCATCCCCGAAAATTAGCTCCTTATCGCCATCTCCGTCCTGATCAAAGGTTAACAATGATTTACCACCTGCATGTTGCCAGCGCCCTCCTAATTCACTACAAGTTTGACCAAATACATATTCCCCGCAGCCACATTCCTGAAAATCTCCCCAACTAGAAGTCATTCGCTTAAATATTAGATGGTTACAACTACCGTCATTTTCTATACTTTGGTTTTGATGGTATTCCACACTGCTGCCAGTGGAGAAGTTAAATACCAAAATATCCAGGTCGCCGTCACCGTCAATATCTGAGAGTGCCGGCAGGTCACTGGAACCAACTTGCAGATTAACCATCGATCCGCCGATTTCAGTCAATAGTGGGTCTTCTTGAAGTTCGAAGCTCAATTGTCCGTCAGTAGTATTTTTATAAACTTTGAGCCCAAATGTGGTATTGGTAAATATATCCTTCTTGCCGTCACAGTTGTAATCAGCTAGTAACATCCAACTGTTAATGTTTTCGGGGAACAAGTATTCGTATTGAGGACTATATCTATAAGTGCTTCCGTTACTTATGTAGGTATTGATCTTGTTGGTGGTGCGGTCGAAAATGGTCAGGTCATCCAG
>PVMS01030884.1_pt1 | contig 26772 bp, 34 predicted proteins | sample 1853461 | NCBI WGS metagenome assembly PVMS01 (sample SAMN08582032, study PRJNA380276) | Marine sediment metagenome, whole genome shotgun sequencing project. | isolation source: ocean sediment barecode stripped | collected 2017
CCGTTATGAGTAATTCGAATATGAGTAGGTCTAAAATTGTCTACCCAGTTTCCTAATTCAGTTAAGTCAAGTTCATAGGCTAACCCGCCGTCGAAGTAGGTATCCCATTCACCATTACCCCCGTTCCATGAACCGCCTTGCGCGTCTGTAGGAATCCATCTTACATTATCAAATATGCTAACCCATTCTAAAGGAATCATTGTAGTAGTCGTCGTCGTTTGTGTTATCGTCGTGGTTGTCGTGGTGGTCGTTGTCGTCGTGGTGCTGGTCGTCGTGGTCGTCGTAGACGTAGTGGTGGTAGTCGTTTGCGTGGTGGTCGTTGTCGTCGTCGAAGTGGTGGTGGTGGTGCTGGTTGTCGTCGTGGTGGTTGTCGAAGTACTTGTCGTCGTGGTGCTGGTCGTTGTAGACGTAGTGGTGGTAGTCGTTTGCGTGGTCGTCGTCGTTGTCGAAGTACTTGTCGTCGTGGTGCTGGTCGTTGTAGACGTAGTGGTGGTAGTCGTTTGCGTGGTGCTGGTCGTCGTTGTCGTGGTCGAAGTGGTCGTCGTGGTTGTAGTTAAAGTATTCGTGGTCGAAGTGGTCGTAGTCGAAGTGGTCGTCGTTGTACTTGTAGTACTTGGAAAGACGGTTTTCCAGTTCGTATTTTCCCATTCGCTTAAACCATCATTCCAAGTCAAAACGTCGCCGTCTGCCAAACCTGATACGTCAACGTCTTGCATACCCGATATATATAGCAAAGTATCTTCTAATCTTCGCATATTATCAGACATAATTTCGGTCCAGCTTTGCGTAGACCATCTTAATTTTTCTAATTGTGTCGGCGTTAATGTAGGCATTAGTTACTTGGTCCTATGTAGGTATTGTCCGAAGCCCCTACAGCTAAAGATTTCCATTCGCTGAATTTTCCGCTACGTCTATGTCTAACATATACAGTAAACGCGCCCGCGCGGGTTATAGTAAATTCTGCAAGTGGTTCCGTTTGGATAGTCGAATCATAATTTGTGTACCATTGAATATCTCCTACAAACGCGGGCGGCCATTGATCTACTTGCACGGTCCCCGGTTCAATACCCGCGCCATTAAATAATGAAGACGTAGGCCAAATCTTTGTAGTATTCGTGGACCCTACTTTGACTACCTCTATTCGACTAACAGGCCACGGTATAGACGCTTTTGTAATTCCTACTATATGCATTTGTGAAGCTGAACCCGCGTCAATAATTTTGCCGCCAAACTTAGGTAGTAATTTAATATAGAAGTCATTGACCGCTAAACCCGTTAAGATATTATTTGCTATTGAAGTAAGCCAAATAACTTGACCCGACGCGTGAGACACTACGGACGTATTCATAACGCCCCTAATTATTCCCGTTAGTCGCCAGCGGGTTGCATCTATAGGTTCAATATTTTGAAATGCAACTAACTCTTGTTTATTAATTAAAGCAAAACGCATAGCCGCAAATAAATTTGTTCTGCTATTAGTTTCAAAAGCCGGGTCATTCCTATATGGCGTGAATACTATTCCTTCGTCGCCGTCGTCGATTGCTATAGTTAATGGGTAAGTCTGATTAAGTGTTCCCCTTTGACTAAATGAACTGTAGATATTTTGTACTGTAAAGTCGCTACCAGTAGTAGACCATAGTAATTGAAAACCATCTTCAACGCCCTTACGTGCCGCTAACAGTAGGAACGCCGGGGCTTCGCCCGTTAGGTTATTATAAGGTAATTCAAACCAATCTTGATAAGCTAATATTAACGGGTCATAGGAAGGTGTTACCCACTGGGACCCGCCGCCCGTTTGAAAGTTATCATCGAACAAGCCTTCAAGATTTTGTACCAATCTAAAAGTAATTTCATTAGAATCAATTTGACTTGCATCCACTTCCCAAACTCTAAAGTCAACGTCTACAAGCCCGTAATCAGTATGCGATATTTCTATAATATCGCCTACCTTAACTTCGGAATATTCCATACCCAGCTTACAAGTTACTTGCGCTTCTGGATATGAAAGTTTTTCATTAATTCCCAAGTACGGTCGCTTGCAGTAGTTAAATTATTAAATGCAGTTAAGTCAATAGTCTTTTGTTTGCGGTAGCCAATCAACCGGGCTACCGCGCCATTACGAACTCTGATAGTTCGTTCAGTATAGTCTTGATCTTCGTCTATAAAATTCGATCTAAAATCACTGAAAACATCTTCCCACGAACGCCGGGTAAATTGAAATTCTCTAAATTTTTCTGTAGTAATTACTTCACTTGCTACGTCTGTATCCCGAAAGGCTTTAAGGTAAATTTTATTTTCCGCTGTAAAGCTAACCGCGCCGTCAACATAAGTAAAGATTTTATTTACTAATGTTCTTAATTCCTCTTGTTTACTAAATGAGATATTTAAACCGTACCCCTTCCCCGCCCAGTATGTCGCGGCTTCGTTGAATGAAGGTATATCAAAATCGCCGTGGGTAGCGCCTGCAAGTCTAAACAAGTCATAGATAATGGCGGCGGGGTTTACACCATTAGGTAAATTCGGATTACTAATAGCCGCCGTTGAAATTCGTTTTACTACAAGATGAATAGTAGGAACGTTCGTAGCGTTCAAACCTAAAAAGTAATTGTCTTGGAATAAATGCGCCACGCCGCGAAGTGGTGAAGCATAAGGACCCGGCTCGGTAGGAAAATATGAATCGTCGCCGTCATTAAAAAAGTAAGTCCCTAAATCGCTTAGGCTTGCCGGGTCATTTTGTATATAAACGCCTTCAATAGTAACGTCCGGCCCTATACAAATTGAGTGCCAAATGTCCATGTAGTAATTAAAGCCTACCAATATGTCGTCCCCGCCGCCGCCCTTGCCGCCTACTGCTTCCTTTACCTCTTCTGTTTTTAAGTTCCCATACCATAGTAAATTTGTATTAATTCTAACAGTTCCAAAAGTCAAAGGAATTATTGAACCTTCCTTTGCTTGCGTTACTTGAAAAGAATCAAGCGTAGCCGGGGACATATCGCTGGTTTCGGGTCCCTTGCTTAATAGGGTAGCAAGTATTAACCCGCCGATAATGACCGCCGCTATGAGTATTGCACCTACAACCATTTGACTACCTTTTCAATTCTAAATATAGAAGTTAATTTTTTTTCAAAAAATCCTTTAAAGGGAAAATAACTAACGCCCCTGTTATGAATCGAATGAACCATCATATTATTATTTTGACCTAAGTATATCGAAGCGTGGTTGCCTACGCCTTGCGGCGTTGTAGCGAATGTTAATAAATCACCACGAATTTTTTGAACCCGTTTAGACATTCGTTTTATTTCAAAACCCGGTGCGGCTTGGTTCGAAAAATGTTTAAATAATGAATCTATGACATATTCATTTTTCGTATGTATATGCCAATCGCGCGCGTGGTAATCATAAGTTAATTCTTTTAGTATTCCAGCTTCAAGCCAGCAAGCGCCAATAAATAAAGCGCAATCAGCGCCGCCGCCTTTTACCATAGTCAAATGTCTATACGGCGTTCCTTCCCATGACTTGACTATAGCTAAAAAATTATTCCATATTTTATCGTTTCGAAAATATGCTTGCATTATCTAAAGCCCCAAACGACGGGGTTATTAGAAGGTATATAAGGCATACCCAAAAATCTTAATAGGTTGTCAAACTTATTTAAACAAGTTTCGGGCGCGCCGTCGCAACCCGGCAAGGCTACAACGTCGTCGTCTATCTGTAGCCGCAAATCAAAAGGTAATTGCAAACTTAAGACATTGCCTACATGATTTGTAACTAATCGAAAGTCCGTACCAAACTTGATAACTCCGCCCGTAAAATATTGATCTGTAAATGTACCGAATGTCGAAGACTCAATATTGTATCCGCTGATTGTAGTAATTGTAGCAATTACTTCCCATGTACTTTCAATTAAACCGCAACCACTATCGAAAACATCATGGTTGCAAAACGCTTGATATATTACGTTAGGCATCTTTGCGAATAGCCAGCTACTATTTGCTTCTAACTTTGCTGTAGCTTGTCGATTTTTTATAGTAACTGTTTTAACCGTTCCGGTGAAGATAATAACATAGTCCGTTAGGTCCGATTTAATAGCCCGGTAAATGACTACATTAACTGGTTCTATCGGAAGGTTGCCTATGTACGCCGCAAATATATCTGTTATAGGCGCGGTAATGTCTACATTAACACTTCCAAATTGAGTATCATAAGAAAATGACCCCCGGTTTATAGGCGCGGCGGCGTAGGTAACGCCGCGAAACACTAATGACTCATTAAAAGAGGTATAGCGTTCGTAAACCCCGCCTTGCTCTAATTCATAAAATTCGGGGAATGGTTCTTGCTGGCTTTCCTTTATTTCACTTTGATAAGTCATATTTATATTTCATCGTATTCCTGTACTAATTCATAAAACCTTAAATCGGTTTCTGTTACTAAGTCGCTTTGATGATTTAAGTTCAAATCGTCTTCATCAAAGCGACTTAGTAATAGTCTACCTATACGCGTATATCCATCTTCGTCTACGTCCCGATCTAAAGCAGTTTCAATTTCTACCGTTAGTTCGTCGGCTATATCATTATAACTAACATTGGTAACGTGCCTTGTCAAAATATCGCCGTCATTCATTACTATATATATTCGTTCATAACCTTGATACTGGCTTTCGGCATAATTCTGAATACAAACTAAAGCGGTCGCCCCACTACCAATATCTTGTTTTAATTCAAAAGCTACTTTAGGATGATAAGCCCAAAAGCGTTCGTTTTTTCCTCTTCGTTCATTATAAAAATCTATTAAGCTATATTCATCTTGCTTATTATATGTAGTAAACTTTGCATCAAAAGAAATTGGAACGTCTTCTGTAAAAGGTATTAGTCTTTGCGCGGACCCCCTATATTCAAGGATTGTACGCGCTAAAGCTATTTCACTACCCGGCGTCGTAACCCAGTTTGGAAGTAAAGGAAAAATCGGCGTGTTAGGATAATCAATATCTTGAAAGTCATTAGCCATTTTTTATCCGCTTTGAAATTCTAAAAATTCTAAAGTAGCTTCGTTAGTATGACTTGTCTTCTCACTAAATTTAACGCCCCTAACAGTACAAAACAAACAAGGGTAGACCATCGAACGGACTACGTTAAAAGTTTCTGTTATAGCTGATTTTAAATTAATATTATTATTAGTAAAATTTAAAATTTCTTTTATTTCAGTTGTATTCGTTTCATGGTCTACAATAATTACAAAACTTGTCCTGTTTTGAAAGTTCCATAGAAATTCATTGCTATTAGATAAAGGAATTGAAGTGCTACCCAGCGTCAACGCGGTCGGGTGCATTTGTTCACTAAAAATTGGAATACCTAATATTTTATCATGGGCATAACTAATAAGATTAAAAAATCTTGGATTATCTGAACCAAATAAAGTCAATTTAAAACCAGCGCCACGCCTGCATTGTTCTATCATAGCCCGGCGTTGCTCATAGAAAAATTGCGTGTTATACATTACAGTTTCAAAAGAATAAGTGCTTTTTAATTTGTCAATCCAATTTAATTCCGGTTCAAGTGGTACAACTCGAATGCCGTCAATAAAAATTTCAAATTCAATTCCATCTATAGTCAACTGCCATAAAGTATTTTGCAAAGGCGGACCATCTTTAAATATAGTCATTGTCTGAACAAGGTCCGCCGTTTTAGGTATAGTAAAAGGTAAAGCCGGGTATTCAAAATCTGTACCCGGTTGCCTAATGACTACAACGCTTGACCAAATTACGCTACGTTCTAAATAAGCGTTCCATATTTCTATATCGTAGGTTTGTTCTTCTGTTATAAACCCCGCCGCTATGCGTAAAGGTTCTACCCATATCCGATTCATTAGCATATCGAACAAGTAGTCAAAACCAATCCAGCCAAATTGTTCCCGTTCGATCATTATTATATGACTATCTAACTCTTCGGCAAGCCGCAAATACCGGGGCGTTACAGGCACTATAAGTAATTCGCCTATAGGAAAAATCCTGCTTTCCTTATCGGTATGATAAGGCGTTGTATTAGGGTCTTCCATTTGCGACGGCAAAGCGTATGTAGTAAATGCCTTGAAAGTCATTTTAACTAATCCTAAAAGCTATTGCTTGGTCGTCTAATAATGAGGTATCGGGAAAAACTAAATATTCGTCGTCCCCGAATAATAATGTATCGCCAAACCCGAAACCAGTATTTTTTATTATTACGGCTGGGTATGTTCCCATAACGTGCCAAACCCCGGAATCTTTATCTTTGTAAAACCATGTAGGCATTACGGCTACTTGTTTATTAGTAAAAGAATTATATCTAACTACATTATGAAGCCTTCCGAAATAACCACCTAAATTCGGGGTAGCGTCCATATAGAGATTTGACCTTACTACGTCGGTCCATACTGCCCTATTATATTGAGTAGAAGGACTATACATCATTTTCCAACCACTTGAATTAGTCGCGGGCTGGGTCACCTGACCCCAGCGACTTAAGTAAGAAGCAATATTGTACCAATAGTTTGCCGGGAATTGAAAACTAAAGCAACCCGAAAAATACATTTGCCAATCATCTACACGGCTTTGCAATTCGGGTAGTAATTCAAGCGTGCCTATGCCGCCGTGTATTACCCATTCGGAAGTAATTTGAGCAAACCAAAATAAACAACGTTTGCCTATACCGAAAAACCACGCGGCGGGGAAAACACTATTAGGCATATTCCAATCATACCAGCGCGAATCTTGCCATTGATTTTGATAGCAACCGCGTGTAGCCGAAGCTATGTTATATGTAGGATTGCCGGGAGTGGTAGGACAACTATTAAACCAAGATACAGAAGGTTCGCTACCTTGATCTGGATAGGCTTCGAATCTATATCTAAGTTGCTGGTTGCCATAGCCATTAGAAAATAACTGCAAGAAGTCTATATGGTCGCTACCGCCTGTAGTATAACCCACGCCGTTAACCCAGTAGCGCCCGGTCAAATAACTTTCACTTGTCCAGCCTTGCGCTATAGCAAAAGCCCGAAGGTTCGATAATAACCCTTGCGCGCCATTTACATTTACTACCTTTTGATAATTGACTATAGGTACTGACATTAGCTACACTCCTTAAACGGTTGTAGTAGTTGTGGTTGTGGTCGTTGTCGTTGTGCTGGTCGTTGTCGTCGTGGTCCCGGCTATCTCTTCCAGCGCCATGAAGTTATAGTAATTCGTATTTTCTACATTTTGGAAAACCCTATGTCTAATACCGCCCATGTGCAAGGTATCTTCACTTTGCACTTGCTGGCTGGCTAAATGGAAAACGCCGTCTAACTGCATTAGCGTTGATTTCCCTTCTGGATATACTACATAAACATTTTGCAAATGTACCAATTTCATAATAGGTGTTTTACCCATTATGTCAGCCGTATCCGTGTAGGCATTACGTGGGTCTAAATAACAACCCCTAAACGCATATTGACCAGCCCCGCCGTCGGCTACTCTGTAGGCATTAGAAGGGTCTACTACCCAAAAACCATAGCCATTATCATTCCAATAACTTTGGGGAATGTATAAACGGTTAATGCCTGTAGTATCGTCGAACCTTTGTTGGTCAACTGAACAACCTTTTAAGACAAGCGGGTAGGGGTATTCAGAAGGTAAGCCATAACGAAAACCAAAGCCGCAATAAATTGATTCATAGTTACTTTGTACTTTGACTACAACTATAACTCTTTGCCTATTCGCGTAAAACCAATAGTACATAGTATCATCTATTAAAGGTATTTGCGGGTGATTGTCCCAGCTTTCGCGTATCGTGTCGTAGGTATTGTAGGTATGTTGAATATAATTTGCGTTCCAGTATTGGCCGGGCGTCCATTGTGTATAGATATTTAAATCCCAGCCGTGGCGATTTTCGGGCGTGTAGAACCATTCGCGAAAACCGATCATTACATTTTCAAGCCCGCTGTTTCCGGTATTTTGTAAAACCATTTGCTTACAATCACTACCGAAAGGTTCGGTAGGTGGGGACCCTTTATTTTTACTATTTTCATAAACCAGTACGCGCCAATCTTGACCCGGTTGCCCGTAAAGGTAGTCCGCTGTAGGCGCGGCGTCGGGGCTTGAAGAAAAAGTAATACTGTATCCGCCTGTAGCATAGTTAATTGACCCGGCTGTAATATTTGTCCCTACAATATTCCCCGCGCCGTCGTCGGTAGCTTGATAGGCTACAGTTGAAAACAAATAATCAATAATTAATCGGCCATAACCTACAGGCGAATTAGCAAATGTTCCGGCCCAGTTTACGCCCGCGCCTGCTAATGTTTCCCCGGTTACTTCGGTTCCAACTAAAAAGGCGTGCAAGGTTTGTAGTAATCCGCTGGGGCCATACATATTATTCACTACGCCGTTTTGATAGGCTGTTTCTTCTATACTCATTTGTCTATTCCCCTAAAATTATTTGCTTTAGTTGAAAAGAATTTTCACTTAAGACATTCATAATATTTCTTTGACCCGGTTTAGTTGCTACATATTGGTCCATCATTTGCGGGTCTATAATATTGTTTATATTTATTGGTTGCTGTTCGGGTGTCCCCGTGGTTGTGCCTGCTTGTCTTGCCGCCGCGCTTACGGCTCCGCCTGCTTGAAAGTATTCATTTCCGCGTAACACTTTAGGCGCGCGATAATTTGCTAATACTTCGCGTGGTACAAGTCTTCGCCTAATTGCTTCCATAGCGCCTTCCCCGTAATGTCTCACGGCTTTAACTGGTTGCACAAATTCGCCCGCTGTTAAATTTGCAGTTATATTATCGGCGGTATCCGAAGGCGAATAACCTTTTACTTTACCGCCCGCCGCTATAGATTGATTTCTAATTGCGGCTATGCGCGCAAGCCCCGCCGCTACTGCTACGGCGGCGAATATCGGACCTAAAACAGCGCCTACATAGGGAATTTCCAAACCGCGTTGATAAGCAATTATCGCGTTTTGATATGTAGCTATTCCAGCTTGCGCTATTGCTACTGCTTTTTGTAAATAGAAAAATTCTTTTACTTGTTGCCCGCTTGCGGCGTAGGCGTCCCCGAAGGCGTCGCTTAATTGACTTAGGCTACCTTGAATATTTGTTATAGTTAATTGGTGGATTGCTTCGCGCTGTTTTGCTATCTCTTGGTCGCGCTGTAAATTGTGTAACCGATTTGCTTCCTCTAATTGGTCTTTGCTTGCATTTTGGTCAACTAACATTTGATATTCTTGTGCTTGTCTATCTTCTAAAGCTTGTAATTCTAAAGCATTTCTTTCAAGTATATTCCCAGCGCCCGATTGTGCTAACTGCAAGCGCAAATCTGCTAAGGTTTGTGTTATAGACAAACGGCTATTTGCGATTTCCTCTTCTGCTTTAAACTGGTCAAGTTCTATTTTTACAATGTCTTGACTTAGTTTTTCTCTTCGTTTAAATATTTTATCTTCAATAGCAAGCCGTTTGCTGGGGTCCTTTTCAACGTCGGCTGTCTTTTGAAGTACTTCAATTTCTTTTTGCGCGGCTGTTTCGGTTAACCTTAAACGCGCCGCGAAATATTCTTCTAAACTAATTAGACCTTTGTCATACGCCGCGTCAATGCTGGCTTGCTCCGTATTAATGAGAGCAAGCGCGCGATCTAAAGCAGATTTTAACCGTGCTTGTAAACTCGCTTCTGGCGCGGCTTCGGGGCCAGCTACTAATTTTTTTGTCTCTTCCGTTGCCTTGCCAATTTCTTTCGCGTATTCATCTACCCGCGTTTTAAGTCCGCGCAACCATTTATCAGCGCGGTTGTAATAGCTATCTTGTGCGGCAAGTTCTACAATTTGGTCCGAAGTTTTATTAGTAACGTCTTCCCATAACCTTGCTTGTTCTCTTATTTTGTCGCCGGTTTCGCCTACTTCCGCGCCTGTCTGTTCAAGCTTTTCAAGTATTAAACCTATGCCTTGTAAACCCGGAGTCCATTTTAATATCTTGCCTAACTTCGCCGCATCAACGCCTAATTCGTTTAGCTTACCTCTAACGTCGTCGATAACGTCTACAATAAAAGCCATACCCTGTAAGATAAAATCAGCAAGCAAAGCAAATGACGCTTTAAGACCCAGCCAAATTAGTTTTAAACCTCTAAAGGCATCAATCATTACAGCAACGCTTTTTACTATAACTTCGGTAAAACTAAAAATGGAGTCTGAAACTTCGCGCGCCCATACGTCAAGATTGCCTTCCTCTTTAAGCCTTGCAAGAAAATTATTTAAGGAATCTACTTCCTCTGTTAAAACTCTAAAAAAAGGTTCAATCCCGATTTTAAGAATTTCCCCTAACTTCTCTTGAACGTCGCCCCAACTATTACCTAAAGCTATTGTAGACCCGGTAGCCCGGCGTTGTGCAATGGCTTGCCCGGCTACTTGGGCTTCAATTTCTTTCAGTACTCCTACAAAGCCTTCTGCTTTAAAAACGGCTTTGTCTACGTCAATGCCTACACGCTTTAGACTATCAACCATTCCTAAACTTGCTTTGCCTAATAGGTTCGCGGCGGATACCATATCACCGCCGGTTAGCGCGGCCATATCGGTCATAGCTTTTATTGTACGGGGTAGAACATCGTCGGTAATGTTGCGGTAGGTAACTAAAAACTTAGTGCCTTCTATAGTGGCTTCGTCGCCGAAGTTAGTTACTTGCTGTAAAGCACTTGCGGTATCTTGTAAATTTTTAGATAGTTCGGGCGTAAAACGCCCCATTGCACGCAATGCCGCATTAAGACCTTCAACGGCTTTTGCTTGTTCTTGCGCGGCCCGTAGGAATTTTTTACCAGCGGCAAACGCCGCGAACGCCGCGCCAGCGGCTACTAAAGCCGTTCGCATATTTAGCACGCTTTTTCTAATGCGCGATAAGCCGCCGCGAAACGCCGCGAACGCCCGCGCTGAACGGGTCGCTTGTCTTTCCGTTCCTTTTAATGTCTTATTAAGCTTTGCTAAATTGCGGTTTGCTTCGTCGCGTAATTGAACAACGATTTTTAAAGTTTCACTTGCTGGCATAGCTATCCTTTTCTTTTTAGATACCTACGCCATTCCTTTTTATCTGCAAATTGTCCGACGCGTGTAGCTATAGCAATTCTTTTTTCATTTTCAAACGCTATCTTTTGGTGTTCGTTTAACGCGTCAACCATAAAGGAATACCCGTAGTCAAAAACGTTTAGGTGGCCTGCTTCGACAAGGGTACAGCAAAGTTTGAAAAGTCCGCGATAATCGCCGCCTTTAGTTCCCCTAATGTCTCCCCTATGCCCGCTTTGCGGGCCAAGTGAAAAAAAGCTTCGTTCACCTTTTCAAAGCTGTCCCAAATTATCTTTATTTCACTGGGGGTCATTTCGATTAATTCATCTAATTCCAAATTACTACATAGGGGTAGCAATCGCGTTTGGAAAAGTTCCTTTAAGGCATCAATGCTAAGGTTATCTATAGCTTTATCTTTTGAAAGGTCTATGATTTCTTTTACCGTAAGTTCCTTTACTTCAAATTCTTTTTCATAGCCTTCAATTTTAAAGGTGTTCTTTAAACGCATAATTACTTGTCTCCTTATTGCGTACTACCAAACTTTTTATACAGTGGTTGTAGTTGTGGTCGTCGTCGTCGTGGCTTGCGTTATATCGAAGTACGGCGAAGACGCGTGGTTTGCAACGTCCGCCAAACCTTCACCCGTGAATGACATTATCATCCAATCTTCGCCGATTAACTGCATAGCCCCATTAGGGGACAATGTAGCTTTCCAAAAATCCCAAGTTTGGTTTTGCCCGGCGGGGTTGTCGCTTATAAATCTCAAAGCGTATTCGCGGGTAACGTCCGTCATTGCAGTTAAGATATTGCCTGCTTGATCGCCCATGATGAAGACCTTTAAATTAAGCGCGGCGATTTCATCAAGGTCGAATGTCAACGCATACTCGGTTTGGATAACCGGGTTTTTATCTTTCGTTCTAAAACCAGACCGACTTGAAAAATGAGGAAGCCTTTCAAGTGTAGGTTCGATTTCAAAACTGGGACAATTACCTACGTCAACATAAGCGCCGGGGCTACCCCCGGACCATTCGGCAATATACAAAATACCTTTACCTATACTATAATTTTCAACGTCATGAGGTGTTGGCATAATTTATATTCCCTCCGTAGTATGTAGATATTTAATGTTTGCAGTTAAGTTAAACGCTAAAAATGGGTCCCAGTATTCCGGCCCCCATTCTATAGACAATAGGGTTTCAATCGCAAGCCCATTCCATGTAGGTTCGGCATAAAGCACGCGCCAAACGTCGTCAGCAAGCGACGAAACTTTACTATCAAGGTCGTCGTCTATAACGTTATACATATCATAAATATAAATCTGTATAGGTAAAACGGAAGTGATAATATCTACCCCCGCCACGCGGCGATTGCTTTTTTTCTCGACCGGCTTCGGTAAACCCGCTACTGTAGCGGTTATAGGGAACTGGGGCAAAGCAAACTCTGAAAGACTTGCGCGGGTTTGCTTTGCCCGCTTGACTACATTAATTACCGAAATAGTTTTCAGTCTTGAAATGACTTCACGAATTATTCTTTCTCTTTTGCTATTTTCAGCCACGTTGACCTCTTACTAAATTGTTTAAATGTTCACGAACAATTTCTTCGATTTCGTCTTGTTCATCTACGCTGATTGCAAAAAACCTTCGCTCTTCATTCAACGCAAATGCCTTCAACGGGTTAGGCGAACCAGACGGGTCGGTTGTATTCTGAAAAAATATTTCTACTTCGTCTTGACTCGTATCGAAGGTCATAGATGCTAACATTGAACCAGTGTAAAACAAATTAACTTTATCGGTCGGGTGTCCCGTCCTGTCCCTAAACGCGCTGTATTCGGGAGTGTATGGCGTAAAACTATTACCGTCAACATCTTCGCCCCCTGACGTTCGGGCTTGAATTTGGGATATGATATAAAGCGCTATTTCGTCTAATAACTCTGTAGTTATTAATTCATTACCCATTAGGCGAAAGCGGTCTATAAGCCCTTCAATCCCGTGTATTTCAATAGCTTGCCGTGGCATTACTACACGCGTTGTAGTCGGCGAATTTGCGGTTGATATTTTTCATCAGCTTCAACCGTGCCGCTATCGTCCCAATCGTAGTTAATGCCGATTGCTAATACTTCGAGCAATTCGCTATTGTATCTACTACGGAATAAGCTTACTTCACGTTCAAACCCGTCCGGTTCGGGGCTATCCTTCATTAGATATAGGTAAAGCAATTCAAGGGCCTTGTATGATGATAAACGTTTAACTTGGTCAATGTCTACAAGGTCCGGGTCAAATTCAGTTACCCGCCAATCAATACAATATTCGGCGGAAATTGCTTTATACCATTTACCTATAAGCGCGCGATTGATTATAGCGAACGCGTCTTCATGCTGGTTCAACCAATCGCTTACGCCTAATTGTAAGACATTAGGTCTAATCTTTTTAATGTCTTCATCAGTTGAATAATAGGTTCTTGCCATTTACTTTTTCCTCCGCTTAATAACTCGCTTCGCTGGCGAAGGTTCAACGGCCTTTTGGTTGTCTTCTTCTAAGCCCGTGCCAGCCGTAACTTTAACGGCATCTTGCTGTTCGGTTTTAGGAAGTGTTCTCAAATTAACGTCCGGCGTATTTATAGGTACGGGTTGCGGAATAATTTCCGGCGGGTACTTAGCGTCAAGCGCCACTTCCGGGTAGCCCATTCCTATAAGTACATTTATAATCGCTTCGTCGTCCGTTACGAATTGACCGTTTACAAACTCCGCTAACGGGGCATCGGTTTTCGGGTTCCATACTATTGTAGCTAACATAGCCCGATAAAATCTTCGTTTTTTACCCATAACTACCCTCCATTCGACGGGCAATTACTACATTAAGTCGTTGTCGTTGTAGTACTTGTCGTCGTGGTTGTCGAAGTGGTTGTAGTCGTAGACCATCCCGTGCCTTCTTCAATCGCTTCGTTTACGTCCTTTGCCCAGCGACGCACATAAGGCGGTTGACCTAAAGCATTTTCCATTTTATCTCTATCTGCTTGACTCATAGTTAATTACCTCCGTTTTAATTTTGTATCGAAAGGTTGTCTATATAGACATTCCCTTTACGATTGTAGTTAAGAGGTAGCTAACCCGGTAATGGTCCCGTGGTATTCTTCCGGGCCATAGTCAAGACCAACCTGACCATAGATTTGACCCTTTTCAGCCGCGCCCGTTTTGCTCAATTCCTCATAGAAGAGAACGCCTTTTTCGGGGACGGGAAGGAAGACCGGGGAACATACGGAAAGGTCTGCAATAAGCAATGTAGCCGCCGGAACATTCGGCGCCCAAACGATACCCAGTATAGCAAAGTCGGTTTCAATCTGATTGATATTGTAACCGCCTATGTTCCGATCTTGCGGGGCATACCCGTAAATGTCGGAAATTCTTTGCTTCTGGAAGGCATTAACAAAAATGACCGGGTTAACAAACTCGCTACCATTGCTTGCCATTGTCCGAAGTAAACTGTCAATCAAAGGCTTTGACAACGCCGCCCCGCCTGCGGCTAAGGTATTCGTGGTTGCGGCGGTAATGATACCGCGCGACTTCGCGGCGGTTGTGGCATTGGTTGCCTTCTGGTAAGCGCCATTCAAAAAAGTGTAGTCAACATTTACCGCTATTTGTCTCATGTGCGCGCTGATTTGAAAATCGCGTTCGTTCTGAACTGGTTGAACTCCGGTAATGTCTACAAGGCCGGTTGTGCCGTCGGCGACAACTTGACCCACTACACTTTGCTTCGCATAAGACACGGTAACGGCCCGGTGAAAAATTTGAACCGTATTTATGTCTTGGTCGCGGACGTAGGTCCACGGCGTAGGCGCGGTTAAAGAAGCTTGCTCCGTTACCGCTGGCTGGGCGGCGGCTTCAAGCGCCCACGGTTGCGCTAACGGGAATTGAAAGTCGGCAACCGTTCTAATATTGCCGCCTTGCAAACCTCCAATCATGTTAAGGAACGGGGTCTGATTTGCACCAATCAGAAAAAAGTTCGCCTGTATAGTTCGGACAGTTCCAACTGGTCGCTATTGCATTGACATTAGGCATTTTTTAAATCCTCCTTAATAATTAGGAAAGCCTTACGCCGCCGCTTTTTTCTTTGCTTGTTCGATTTTAAAGATACGATTTTTTAATACTATCATAGCTTTGCTATCGCTCAATTTATATGCTTCGGCGTATTGCTTCTTTAGTTTGTCTAACTCTTCTTCGCCAGCGCCGCCGTCGCCCCCTTGTCCCCCACTACCGCCACTACCGGGCTTGCCGCCCCGTAGTAATTTATCTTTTCCCGAATAAGAATCAAATATAAAAGACATTGCTTCATTAAAGCCTGCAATGTCGCCGGGATTTTCGCGAGACAAAATCTGGTCGCCTTGCTCATTGTAGGCAACAAGATTTAAAGTAGAAGTCTTTTTATTCTCTTCTACTTTAAAGTGCTTCCCGAAATATGTCTCTGCAATTTCTGGCGGTAAATTGGTTTTCGGTTCGGTTCCCGAAAAAAATGGAGAAGTTGCAAACTTATTGCTAACCATCAGCGTTCTAATTTGTGCATCTTTTTTACTAATGGTCGTTTTGTAGTCAACTTCCTTTGCAGTGAATGACTTTTTTACGCCGTCAACTTGTTCGTCGTAAGCGTCCTTCATGTCTGCTTTTAACTTGTCCACTTTATCGGCTTTCAACCAATCCTTTTCATTAAAATTTTCAACTGTAGATATTGCTTCATCGGCTTTGGTTTTCCAATCCACCAATTCGTCAATCCCGTCAAAAATTTTGTAGGTTTCCTTTAAAGAGTCGCCAGTTTCCCTAAACTTTTTATTCTCTTTGCCTAATCCAATTATTTTTGAATACATGGCAATAGGGTCAAGCGCTATCTCTTTACCATCAGGGTCAATGTAAACTGGTTTACCTTCTTGGAACACGGGTAACTTTGTGTCGTCGTCGCTAACTTTTATTTTCCATTCTTTCGGCATGGCGTCCGCCTCCTGTCCCATCCGGGAACGTTTGTAGTAAAAAGTTTTGGCTTCGTCCGAAGCCGCTATAGCCAATGACTTACGGCTTAAAAGAAAATAAACCTAAGTCAATTTTATTATGGTTCCTAACATCGTAATGTAGCCATGAGATATCCAGTTCAATCGCCGTTATATATCTATAGGTTGCCCCGTTGGGCTTTGCGATTATATCTTGTCTTATCTCTTCGGCTGTAACCTTTATAGGAATCATATCTAACGCGCGCCCGAATCGGTGCTGGCTGTACGTCGCACCTATCTTACAATCGGGTCCGCGATAACCTCTATATTTATGTGTACCGCCCCACGCCCATGTATTAACTACAATGGTTCCGAAACGTTTCCTAATTAGGTCGGCGGTAATTAAAATCCTATCATCAAACAAAGTAAAAATTCGTTTCCCCAGTTTGACTATACAATGGTCATGCGTTACCGGGTCAAATAATTCTTTGCTACTAAAATGTTCGGGTTCATACATTCTTTTGACCTTCGTTATAGTCGCCAAAAAGTTTTACTAATTTGGAAAGCGTTTTTTTAGCAAGCTTTTTATTTATGCGAAACCGTGTAATGTCTTTAGCAATAAAGCTTTTACTATATTCCCGCTTGTCAAAGCTTTTTTTATAAATGGTCATCTCTATTTTAATGTAAGGCATTTGCTAACACGGCTTAACGCGCTGGAAACCTACTTAAAGCGTTCGCGCTTGCTGTCCGCGGACGGCCATTGATAAAGGAATTAGGGCGATAAGCCCAGCGTTGAACACTCCAACTTCTTACATTAAAGTATAATGGAAAACCATTCGCGCCTATTGACGTTCGCTTAAAACCTACACGGGCTACTGGGATTACACGAATACCCAGCGGATAATTACTCATTATTTTTTTTGCCATTTGCTACCCCCTTTTACCGATTGTATATATATAATGGTTAATTAAGTCCCTTGCCTTTGTTCCAAATCAAAGTCTTGTACTTCTATTCCGCCTTCTGGAATCCATTCCGGCCTAACGGGTCGCCAATGGTGTCTACAGTTATACCCGCCCCGGTTAGTCATAGCGGGTCCAGATTTACCTTGCCAGTTCATTCTATTCCAGCTATTTATTTCTCCGGTCGTGTAGACATTGCCCGCGCGTGTTCTGCAAAAAGGCCGGGACGTTTTTATAATGTCGCCTACATATAAAAAATGTTTAATGCCTAAGTCTTCCGACTTCTGCAAATTGACTTCGTTGTAGTAGTTCATTGTATTATCGAAGGCGTGTTGTTTAGCGTATTGCGCCATAGGACGCCCCGCGCGGTCTACATGACCTACCATTACTCCCTGTACTGTTTTGACTAACTCACTAAACGGTTGACCCGCTATAACGCTATCATACATACCTTGCGCTATACTGGCTACAGCGTCTTCACCAAAATTTAAATATGTCTCAAAGCTGGTTCCGGCTAATGCTTCCATCATTGTCTTATCTATACCCGTAAAGCGAACGCTTTCGCCTAAGCCCTTCCAGCTACGTGTTATAAACTTGTTAATGTCGCCGAAGTTGCCTAACATTGTTTTAATTTCCGGTCCATACTGGGTTTCCAGTAGGCCAAGCATTTGCTTATGAATTTTTTGACTTTGCTTCAAATTAATTTTAATGCCTTCAAGCGCGCCGCCCTTCTTAGTATCAAGTTGCTTCATTAAATCAATCATCTTGTCTTCTAATTTGCGAACGGACGTTAAAACCATTTGCTGATTAAGGGTTACGGCTTCCGCTAAAAATTCGTCGGTTACTTGCGCGTTAGCAATTAATTGTTCTATTCGCGATAACTTCTTTTTAGCCATTAACAGCAACCCCGCGCATTGTCTATACTGGACCTTCGTAAAGCCTTTTTACGCGCGGTTATACGTGCCGCCTTTCGATTAATGGTCCGCGTTAGCTTGCGCGGTTGTGCTACTCTTCGATTTGGATGCATTAATTTTTTATTCATCTGATTTTTTCTATAATCTCTAACGCTATTCGCAAGGCTTCGCGCGATTGTTCGTAATTACTATAACCCCCGTTTAAAAAATGGTTTAATTGGTCGGCCAGTGTATCATTTTCCTTTTCTAAAAAGTTTAACTTTATTCCAGCGCCGCCGCCTATCAAATGCATTGACGCGCGTTTGCCTTTACTTATTCTATCGGCGGACAAATCGGCTATTGTGCCATTCCTAAAAATCATTCGCGCGTTAGCATAGTAATGCTTTCCTAAGTCATTCTTTAAGCCCTTAGCCTGTAGGTATTTAATCGGTTCGCCTACAATGTCTAAAGTCAAATCAATGTCATGTAGCATTAGGTCTAAAACAACGTCCGAATTATCGCGCGGGTAATCCCTACCATTGTTAGACCTAAACGCCTTTATATACTCATAGCCCTTGCCGTTAGACATATTCTTTTTGCCTGCTATATAAACACTGTTATAACGTTCCAAATGGCCTATAAGTAATTGCACTTCGTAAAGTTTAGCTAAAACAAAAAGCTGGTCGGCGTCCGCTATAGTCATAGCCATTGGTTTTTCGATTAAGACATTTGTTTTTTCCCGAATAAAATGCTTTGCTATTTTGTAGTGCTGGTCGTCCGGGGTTACTATGCTTACATATTCAACGCCCCTTAGCTTGCGATAATCATTTGTAAACGTCGCCCCTAACTTAACGGCTAACACTTCCGCCCGCTTTGGATGATTATCTACAAGGGTTAAAGCAACCATAGGCATTTGACTATATTTTTCGGCGTGGTATTTGCCGAACTTGCCTACCCCGATAACAGCGACATTAATCACGCGACGGTTTTCTCTTCGTGTTACTTACTATTTTATTTGTATGCCTGTCGATTTTGATATACCGCCCGGTCTTCGGATTTTTGCGTATAGTAAAACGGGACCTTTGCTTTTTCTTCATTGTCTTTACTCCATTTGGTTATGTTTCCGCGCCTTCCTCTTCCTCTTCCTCTTCCGCATTGGTAAAGGCGGCGTCGGGGGTTATGGTTACTTCCGGGGCCGCTTCAATTTCTTCGTCGATCTCTTTTAGTTGTGAATCTTCGGCGGCTGGCAACATTGCACGCACAACATTTTTCTGCATAACATCTTTAAACTTGCGAGACATTACTATAGCCTTAGCAGTTAAGACATTTTCTAAATCTGCTGATAAGTTTTCAACGTCGTAAGTCCGCGCCCGTTCTATGCTTACAAACTCTAACAAATCTTCTTGACCTTCCCAGCGCAACCAAAATTCAATAATCATCTTTTCGGCGTGTTCAAGGTTCGTAGCCTTGCGAACAAGGTTGGCATTAAGTAATTGAAATTCGGCTTTAAGGGCCGCACCACTTTTAGGCGCGGTAGACACTTCCATTGAAGCCATGCCCCCGGCATTGACCGCCCGGTATATCTCACTTACCTTGCGCGCTATCCAATCCAATATAGCCGTTATAGGTTCCTGTACTCTTGCTTCAAGCCAATCGGGTTTACTTTCGGGGTGGTCCGGGTCAAATTCTAAAATAGCAGTTACCCCGGCTTCGTCTGCTTGATCTGCTTTAGCGCCGTCTGGACTGGTTTCCTTCATGGGTTTACGCATCATAGGAAAGGCCGCATAAGATATTACCTCTTCACCATGAGACAAATTCCTAAGTATGCTAACATCTATACGGCTTACGTCGTGAATGTCGCTAACCCCTATGGGCCGTACCTTCCCGCGTAAGTTATATAACCAAACAAAAGGAATTTCGCCTATAGGGTTATCGCCTTCTAAAACTAATCTACCTTCAGACGTATCGTCAAGGGCTTTCCCGGTTGACTCCCCGCTTTCGGGAACTTCCCAAACCTCAAAATGATCTGGATACCATATTCTATATTGCAAGGTGTCGCCGTCAAGGTCGTCTAACAATTTGAGATAAGATAAAAAGGGCCGGTTGTTTTCGTCCCGTTCGTAAGCCCAATCAAGTATGGCGGGCGGGAAGTAAGGGGCCACGTAAGGGTAGACCTCCGCTTCAATTTGTTCCGCGCGGGTTTCAAATGTCTTGCTGGCTTTGTCTACAAGTATTCCTACCATGCCGTAGATACTGGCATAGCGCCCTTGTTCGGTCATAAAGTCGTCGAAGTTATCGCCGTATAGGTTGCAATCCTTTACAAACATCTGCCATAATTCGTCGTCTGACAGTTCGCCCATATCACGCTTAACGGGTTTCTTGAATAAGTAAAAGTTAAAAAGGTCGATTACGCTTTTACTATAGCTAAACCCATACGCTTCATATAATCGCCGCGTATAATTGGCTTTGCTTTCCCGTTCATTGCGTCTTAAATAACCTTGTCGAACCAATTCCCGCGCGCCTTCATAACTTGCCATTAGGAAAAACCATTCATTGATATTGGCCTGATATAATACGTGGGTTGATCTTAACTCCGAAACGACTAATTGATTTATAGGCATTAGCGACCTCTTCTTTTTTGACTTTGAGTAATTGCGAAGTGCATGGCACGGGCCTTCTTAAGTTTTTGCTGTCTTGTCCCACTGCAAAAACATTTGATATTGGTTCCTATCGGCCTATCCGTTTTACTACTTGCCTTCCGTGGGTGGCCGTGGACCACGCAAGCACAACCGCCTTTCCATTTTATAGACATTGCTAAACCTTGTTAAAAACATTAAACGTTGGTACGGGCGGCTTGCTTCTCTTTTTAGGCTTCGGCGTTTCTTTGTCGTCGCCTAATGTAGATATGCCTTTCACGGTATTGACTACATGGGTCATTGCTTCCGCTTGTTCTTTTTCATGTTTGGCTATACGCCGCGCGGCGTTCTTTGCGCGAATCAAGCGGGTCGGGTCATTACGAACGACTTCGCTATTAGCAAGTGTTCGCGCGTCGTCTTCCGATTGCCAGCGTTTTTCGCGGGCCGTTAACTTAGATTGTTCTGTAGGCATTGGCATTTCCCTTATCATTTGTAGTTATTCAAGGTCCAATTCGTCTTCCCCGAAAATGTCTACTCCATCCATATATAAATCAAGTATATGAGATAAGCGCTTGACCATTCCCATTACGGCTACTATATGATCTTCACCGAAAAAGTAGTATTGCGTTACAATCTCATTTTCGGTAGCGGGTCGCCCTTTCGCGTCGGCTCCGAATGTAGATATTTCGCCGCTACCGTTCTTTTGCAGAATTACCGCAAAATTTCTAATTCGCTTATCTCTAATAGCACGAATAATATCTTCAAGTGTACTAATAGACCCGCGTTCTTCGTATAACCGTACTACTTTTTCTTTTACTTCTGCCATAAGCTTTTATCATGGTACTTGTTTAATAGTTGAATTGCAAAGCGTTCCGCGTCGCTCTTTGCTACATAGTCCGATTGTAGGTTGAAGCGCTTAGGTTCAAACCGCGCCATACACTGTAGCTTAATGGCGTCCCGTATGGCCGGGTAGTTATTGGTTATATTGAATATTGTTTTACTCATTTCCAAAATTTGTTTCCCATTGCTACATATTTTCTTATCGGGTGTTCTCTATGAATGTAGTAACCAATGGCGTCTGTTAAATGGGTTAACATTAAATCACGCTTCTTATCTATTTCCCCGGTCCCGCCTTCAATGACTCTAACGCCTTCAAAGTCTTTAATCGTATGCTTGCAAGTTTTATCGACAACGAAAAAGACTTCGCCGAAAGTATTTTGCAATCTGCTATTAACGCTATTCACCCGCACCCGTTCGCGCGGGTTGTGCGAAGGTATGCGAAAGATAAGACGGTTTTTAAAATGGGGTAGTAAAACTTTTTTTACCAAGTCCCAATCGGACCCTTCAACCTTCGCAGACCCGCCAGCCCCGCCGGTCGAATCGCCGTATAGGAATACTTGCCCTTTGTGGTTTCCCCAATCTTCAAGGAACTTCTTGCATACACGAATGGTATTGCTATTGCGTTTTATATATATTTCGCCGATAACGGCTGTAGTTGTTTTACCTATCATTGACTTCTGATAAGTGGGTTGCTCTTTTATCTCTTGCATTATAGAAGCGACGCCGGGGCTTTCGTTGAAGTCAAGCGCAAGTATCAAAGGCCGTTTGTCATGGTACTTCTCACGCCACGCGCCTACGTGCTTTATTTCATCGAAGTTGTAGTAACAACGCCCAGCATAACTAACGAATGACCCTTCATACTCTTGTCTATAAGTCAAATCATCTAAATCACGTTTGGCTTGTTCAATTTCTTCGGCATCAAGTATATCACTACTTAACCAATGGAAGGTTGCCCAGTTGCCTGTAGTATCCGCTTCGGCATCTTTGTATAAGTCATAGTAATGGTTGCGACCTTCCGGCACTCCTATAAAATCACAAGTACCATGCCGGTCTGATAGCGCGGGCCTTACGTGTTCGGGCCACGTTTGGGGTTTCATGTTTCCAATTTCGTCAAGGCATCCGTGGTCCCACGGCGGGCCTTCAATACGTTCGGGCTTGTCCATTCCCATAACGTGTATTTCGCTACCATTAATTAAAAAGATTACCAGTTCGCTTTCAGAAGGGGCGCGGGCTTGTAGTGATTGCGGGGTAAGTAGTTTAAGGTCTTTCCAAAATATTCTCTTTGCCTGCATTTGTGTAGGCGCGCCAGCAAAATATCTACCGTCGCCGTATTCACTACCCTTCAAGGCTAACATTACTAACTTTCGTTTGCCAAATATTTCGGTTTTACCGGAACGCCTACCGGAAGGGATTACATTAAACCGGGCCGTTGAAGCCCAGCCCGCCGCTTGTGTAGCATGATAGCGCAAAGGATAATTTCGTTGGATATGCGGGGCTAATGACTTCTTTCGGTAAAAGGTTTTCCTATACCGCTTGTAGTCGTCCTTCAAGCGGTCTGGGTCCACCATGAAATTATCTTTTACTTTTGTTTGCGCTAACATTTATGCATTACCGTCTTCTAATGGTTGTTTATTGTCTACACTGGGAACGCCATTGAATAGCGCATCTGTAGCGTCCTTAATTTCCCTTGCAAACTCTTCCGCTGTTTTGTCTTCAAATGTTCTATCCCGTCCCCAATCGCCCTTTTGCTTGCGTTCCAAAAACCATGCGGCGGCGTGCCATTGCGGGGCTAAAGTAGTTTCGGTATGTTCATGTTCTATCGTTGCTACCTTCTTGCCGACTCCTACTTGTTTGACTTTGGTTTTCAAAACCCTGTAGCCGCCTTCCGCCGCGCGTGATAATACTTTCAGCGCGTCCATTTCCCTTTGTGCTTCAATGGATTGAACCCGGAATCTAAAATTAGCATACTTCGTCATTAAGGGGTCTTGACCGCGTTGCATATACTTGGAAAAGATACGTGTAGATATTCCAGATAAAGCACAAGCGGCCTTGCGGGTCATTCCTAAAGCAAGGGCATCAAAGAATATTTTACGCCGCCGTCTACTTAGTATTTCGCGGTGCGGCGGGCGTTTGCTTCCTTTACGTCTTTTGATTATTCGTGCAGGCTGGCTTAAACGCTTCGCGCGCGACGACCTTGACGACTTCTTACGCTTTCGTCGTTTTAAGGTCATAGGCTACGAATGTCTATATGTTATGAATGTCTACATAGTCCTTAGTAGTAGTTTGATTAGTGTAGTTGTATTAGCCCGTCCTTATAGCAAATTGCACCTATATATGTCAAGTAAAAAATTGTATATGTGTAACACTGATTTGAAGGAATCTTGCAAACCCGCATGAACATTAGCTTTTTATGTCCTCTGAAAGCCCCGGCAGAATTAAGTTTTTTGGGCTATGGCTGTAGACGTACTGTTTTAGCTGGTTCGGGGTAGGGTCCATCGGGCCGAATGGTAGCCGTAGACCCGCTAACGACGGGGGCTACCGGGGGGTTCAGCGACAGGCTAAAAACGCCGAAACGCTGAAAACAAAAACGGACACTTTTTTTTAAACCCTTATCAACCGTGGGTTTGCGGCGAAGGGCCGATCTACGTAGACGCACGGTATTCGGGGCTTTACGAAGGGGCATCCGAATAGGCATGAAAAAAGGACCTCCGCGCACTTTTAATGCTAAAATGTACCACATTGTGGTATAAAAAGGGCATTTATTTTCACTTTTTTGCCCTTCTAACTATTTGGAATCATTACAGATTATCGGCCATATTCGTGCTACATTGTGGTACATATTTGACCGTTCCGAAGGGACCGCGCGAAGCCCCGGTATTACCGGGTTTGCGGGCATTGTTCGACGCTGGGTTATAATGGTAGGGACCGTCGAATATACACAAAAATAAAGCTTGTGCTTTTGTTCTATATAGCCGATAATAATAATAGGGGAATGTCCCCTACCACTTGACCGCCCCGCAAATAGCGGGGACGCCGACGGCGGCAACGCCTTGAAAGTAACGGCCCTTTTAGAAAACGGATACCGGGCTTTCAAGATCGGCACGACAAAGGCGAAAGCCAGTTTGTCAAGGGTTTTTCAAAAGCCTGCTTTATGGGCGTTAGTATTGAGCGACCGAAAGCGAAAGCATTTAGCAAGTAGTGAGTAAGGTTTGCTTGAACTTAGCTAACGGACTTTAGCGGGCGATTGATTATAAGTAGTTGGGACATAGAACTGAACGCAATAGGGTAGCAATACCCTTAGCCGATAGTTAGCAGTTGCCTTGCTAACTGATACCATTTCTTAATGACTATACGATAGTAACTGGCAATCAATATCAATAAGTCCACGAAAGGCTATAGTCATACTTGCAGGCGCGCGAAGACCACTTGAAAACAATACGCATTAACCACGCTGTACGCAATAATCGAAGAGTAGGGAAACTGAAAAAAGTTTATTGCAGTGGGCGTAGTCCTATAAGATAGGTAGAACTTTCCATCAATTCCTAAGTGGTCAAAAAAAATCCTCCTCCTATATTTATGTTGAAAGGCCGGGGCTTCGGTTCCGGCCTTCGTGTAGGGTTAGCCGCCTACGCGCTGACGATACAGGCTAATAGCAATTACCTAAAACGTGTTAAAATAAAATAGGGGATATTAAATTATGAAAGCTACAGACATTAAGTTGACCGTAAAAAATGCAGATGCTTGCGACGCTATTGACCGTGGCGCAAGTAACCTACAAAGATACTTTGACGTAGGCGAAGAAATTGACGTTGAACTTGATACCATTAGCGACGGCTTGCATACATTATTTTTGCTAACCGGGTCTAACCCGCTTTACAAAACCTATAAGGAACTGGTTGTCAAATTGCACGACGCCCACGACGCGATTGATAAATTTAATGACGAATGGCAAAAATTCTACGAAGATATACCGGGCTAATTAAAATTTGTATATGTATAATCATAAAATCGAAACCATGCGCGGGCTTGCTCCGCGCTGGTCGGCGTTGCCGTAGTGGGCGCGCCTTGATAAGATTCCTAATGATTATCAAAATTCTAAAATAGGAGGATATAAAAATGGCAAAAGTAAAACGTAGTAAAGCGAAAAAAGAGTCTTTACCTACAGACGTTTACGAAGTATTTCCCGGTCTTCGATTTACCATTAATTATAGTGACATTGTAACCGTGGGTTTGCCGGACAAGCGACAAGCGTTTACTTTATCTACAGTAGACGACGCGGAAGACGTTCACAACCAAAAGTTTGAAGATATTCAAATGGTTTGCAACCGTTCCTTTACTTATAAGGAAGCGCTTAAGTTGTCCGCCGCTTTAGCCGAAGCGATTAAAGCCGTTGACGTTCTAAAGAAGCAATACAGCAAGCTTGACGAAATTGATTGCTACCTTGATTCAATGCAATCAACCGTTGACGACTACCGCCGCGAATTAAAGGAAGACGCCGAAAATATTGACGTTAATCTGGACCTTGACGGCGACCTAAAAGACCTTGAATACGCAATCGAAAATTTCTAAATGAATAGTCAAAAAATCGAAACGCGGGTAGCTATAAACCCGCGTCGCTGTAGGCGGTTCCTACAGCTATGAAGAGATTCCCATTTGACTACAACTAACATAGGAGGATAAAAAAATGGCACAACTTTACAGGCATTTGTTTCAAGTAAGGCGCGTTAGTGGTATGGTTTTCCCGCTGGATATGCTTAGGTACGACCATTGCGTACCAGCGACAAGCGAAGACGTAGGCAAAATTGTTGATTCACTTAGTTATGAAAGACAAATTGAACTTGAACAAAGCAAAGACGAATTAATAATTACGCTTTCGGCCTACTGGGAAAAGCCCTACAAGCCTACCAGTAGACGCTGGGAAAGTTTCGGCTGGCAATTTGTAATGGGTACACTTGAAACGCAAAAAATGTGAAAGGGGTTTAAAATGAAGCGCTACTATTTATTAGCTGGGGCTATAATCATTTTACTTTGCTACGTGGCCTTACTTAACGGTTGCAAAACAACCGAAGGCGGTAGGTACTTGCAAAAAAGCTACGTAGACCCGCGCAAATCGGTCTATTACAATAAGGACCACAACGCGAAGGGCTACGTACAGCAAAGCCTTATAGACCCACGCCGGGACATTCAATATAAAAAGAATGACAACGGCAAGTATAAGGCTAAAGGCTACTGGCAAAAGGATTACATAGACCCGCGCAAAACAAGATTCTACAAAAAGAAATAAAGTCATAAAATCGAAACGGCCTTCGGGCCGTCGTCGTAGCGTCGTAGCTACGGCTTGATAAGATTCCGATTGACTTATCAAAATAATTAATTATAGGAGGATTAAAACCATGAGTAAAAAAGTTGAAATTACTTTTGGCA
>PVMS01090301.1_pt1 | contig 26766 bp, 20 predicted proteins | sample 1853461 | NCBI WGS metagenome assembly PVMS01 (sample SAMN08582032, study PRJNA380276) | Marine sediment metagenome, whole genome shotgun sequencing project. | isolation source: ocean sediment barecode stripped | collected 2017
ATACTGGCTTAGCTTGTTACCTTTTAGGCATCAGAACACAAGAGCAACTATTAGCCAGTCAGTTTTTTGGTGGTCTGTTAGAAAATCTGCTCTTTATCGATTTGTGTAAAAATGCAGTGTTTAGCAATAACGAAGTCGAAATACACCATTTCCGAGACCACCAAAAAACTGACTGGCTAATAGTTGCTCTTGTGTTCTGATGCCTAAAAGGTAACAAGCTAAGCCAGTATCAATAAAGTGTATTTTCGGTGTTGTAACGGCCAGTCGTTTGCTGCGGTTTTTAATATAGCCAGTAGCCCGGTGTACAATAAACATTTGCTCTAATGCAAAGACCATGTTTTTGGTTTTTTCATCACCGATACCCAGCTCATTGGCGAGGTTATTGTAGCTGAGCAAATTGCCGCAACGTCCGGAGAGTAGATTGAGTAAGGCATTTGCATGGGTAATGTAATCGCCTCTACCGCTATAAACGTGCTCAAAGTCTTTTAGTATTCTCGCTTGAACATACGACCTGAACCAACTGGACCTAGCTCGGGCGCCTTTACTTTGAACTTCAGGGTAGCCACCATTGAGAATCTTCTCGCACAGAGCTTGCTTTGAGGTAATCACATCCCCTTTTTTAACAAAGCTTGAATCAATAATCCGATCAATAATATTATGTGTTTTACCTTCTAGCTCAGTGAGGCTAAGTGGATACATGGTCAGGGTATCCATGTGTCCCGGCAGGCGGTCTGTGACTTCTTTTCCGGCAAACAGATCCGTTGACCCGGTAAGCAAAAACTTACCTTTTTGCTGTGGTGGTAATAAGTCTGATACCTGTTTGATAGCTAATACGAGGTCGGGAATATACTGCACCTCCCTCGTCAATGCATACATCTTCGCCTTCATAGGCATCAATAAAGCCCTCGGGGTCTGATGTGGCAGAATCTCGCAAAGCCTGTTCATCCAGGGTGATGTATTGCCGCCCTGTTTCTTCAGAAAGTTGTCTTACCAGTGTGCTTTTACCGGCTTGCCTTGCGCCGGGAACATAAACGACCCTGAATTCTTCTAAAGACTCGAGAATGCGTTTTTGGATGTGTCTTTTGTACATAGCAACTGCTCGTTTGTACGCGTCTGAGCGTGTTGATATAGCTATCGGGAGATATAAACATAAATACCGGGAGATATAAAGGTAGTTATCGGGAGTTTTAAGGAATAGTCTGAGTGCTATTATAAAAGAAGCACGATTTGCTTATTGATTGAGTTATGGGTTAGCTCGAAGGTGAACACCTATGTTAATCTTAGTAAAAGACGGGCTGCCGGACTTTTGCCGGACAGAGTTGTGATTTGTTGTGCCAGGTAGTGATGGTTGCAACGGGCGACACCACTAAAAAGTTAATTAAAACAACACGTTAATTTTTCTACGGCAGGCTTTTAACCAATTGGTCGCGCGTTCGAATCGCGCACGGCCCACCATTTTTCTAAATTATAACAACCACTTAGGTTTTTCATTTTCTCGTTCCCTGGCGTTTTAAGAGCGCTATCGTGAACAAACACATATTCACACAGAACTGTGTGGATTCAGGCCGTCGTTTACATCTGGAGTCGGCGAGACAGCAGGCGAAAGCTGGTACAAGCTGAGCGTGGTTTCATTCGGCCCATACCCATACCCATACCAGCTCAAACACCCGAAATGATACCTCGGCAAGCGCAATCAAGGGGGTCGTGACCTTGTGTGCTAATCCCTGTGTGACCACCCGCTACAATACTGCGACGAAAAGCACATGACGATCAATATTCACCGCGCCGATTTTTGTATACTAGCCATGAATTTTTCGGGGAAAAACAAGCAATGAACAAAGCTATAAAAAAGGCTCTGACTTTACCGTTGACGCTAGTCATTTTTTTACTGGGTTGCACTGCCACAACGGCAGTCGCCGAGGGAGTAAAGGCGCGTGCGGATATTCCGGCGCAGTACAAATGGGACCTGACCGCCATGTACGCCTCAACCGAGGCCTGGGAAGCGGATATTGAACAATTGCAGAATAGAACGCCGGAAATTGTGGCCTATAAAGGCCGCCTGGCCGAGAGCGGTGAGATATTGTTGGCCGCGATTAAAAAGCGGGAAGAACTGAGCCGGATACTCGGTGATATCTATGTGTATGCGGGGCTAAAGTCCTTTGAGGATGTACGTATCAGTGAGAGCGCCGCGATGTTTTCCAGGGCCGGGTCGCTAGAGGCGGAATTCTCCGAAGCCACGGCTTTCTTCAGTCCGGAACTGCTGGCCATTCCCGAGGGCAGGCTTAAGTCCATGGTGGATAAAACCGAAGGCTTGCATATTTATCGCCATTACCTGGATGAGGAATCCCGCTTGAGGGCCTACACCTTATCCGAGAGCGAAGAGCAGCTATTGGCCATGGCCGGCGATTCGATGGGTAAATTTGGCCAGGTATTTTCCGCCATAGAAAATGCTGACCTGACCTTTGGTGAGATGGAAGACGAGGAGGGGCAGATTGTTGAGCTCACCAAGGCTCGCTACGGCTCTTTTCTATACTCCCGGGATCGCCGGGTACGCAAAGACGCATGGACGGGACTTTTCCAGAAATACGAGGAACTCGGAAACACGCTGGCCGCCAATTACGAAGGGCATGTGAAATCTCGTATCTTCTTCGCCAGGGCAAGAGGTTATGATTCGGCAATACACCGTGCGACTTACAGTAGCGCCATTCCCCTGGACGTCTACACCAATTTGATCACCGCGGCCCGGGGGGGGTGGTGAACCCCTGCAACGCTATCTGGATATTCGCAAAAAACAGCTGGGCGTGGAAACTCTGGAGGTCTGGGACTTGTACGCACCCCTGGTCGATCCGGTTTATGAAGGCCTGGACTGGGAGGACGCCAAAAAAATCGTCGCTGATGGTCTGGCTCCCCTGGGGGAAGATTACATCAAGTTGTATTGGCAGGGATTTGATGAGGGCTGGATCGATGCCTTCGAAAATCGGGGCAAGCGTGGCGGCGCTTATTCCTGGGGGACCTACGGCTCCAAGCCCTACTTATCTATGAGCTATGAAGGCTCACTGTCAGATGTTTCCACGCTCGCGCACGAGTATGGCCATTCATTGCATTCCTACATGACCCGGCATACCCAGCCCTATGTGTATGGCTCTTATAGAACCTTTATCGCCGAAGTCGCGTCCATGACAAACTCTGCAATCCTGTTCCAGAAAATGCTGGCCGATGCGGAAACGCCCGGTGAAAAAGCCTATTTGCTGCAGTTTTACCTGGATCAGTTCCGTGGAAGCTTCTTTCGCCAAGTGTCCTTTGCCGATTTTGAAATGCAGGCTCATGCGGCTGTGGAGTCCGGTGGTGCGCTGACCAAGGATTCCCTTAATAAAATGTATGCCGATGTATTTGAGGCCTATTACGGTGATTCGGTAAACGTGGATCCGCTAAACGCCAGCGAGTGGAGCCGTATTCCCCACTTTATGCGCAACGACAATTTCTACGTCTACCAATACGCGACCTCCTTTGCCGCGGCGACCGCGTTGGCCAAGCAAATTCTGCAAGAGGGTGAGCCCGCCAGGGATCGCTTCCTCGAAATGCTGCACTCCGGCAGTAACGATTACCCCATCGAGTTACTGAAGAAAGCCGGTGTTGATATGACAACCCCACAGCCAATTTACGACACGATAGAAGTGTTTGAAGGGCTGGTTGATGAGTTGGAAGCTGTTCTCGCAACGATGTAAATAGGGTACAAAAAGACTTGTGTCATTAGCAATTTTGCACGGTGATAACGGCAGTAAGGCACCCGACACATAGACTCTCGTCTGGTTGAACCTCTCAACAGATTCCCCCTGGGGGCAGGTCTGGCAATTCTGTATGGCCGGAAATACGTCAAACTGTCTCGAAATGTGTGATGGACTTCACGAATTCTCACCTGATCTGTGTATGGACCTGATGTATTGGGGCCTATACTGACAGGCGCGGTGATTGATCATCATTTTTGAGGGCGGCGCAAAATGAACTTCTTGAACATTATCCGAAGAGGCGGACGCTTGTCGGCAGTCAGCGTGTTGAGTTTGTCTGTTATGTTGCCGGCTGGTAACGTTGTGGCAGCCCCGCCGGAGGTTCCTCGTGGGGCTACTCCAGCCACCCGGGTCTTCCCGCAACTGAACTTGCCAGGTCGTGTTTATGGCGAAGAGGCTATCACGGCCCTTGGCGTTGAATTGCCAAATGTCGCTGCATTCTACGGTATGAGCACCGCCAGTTTCGCCCGGATGCTGCGTAAAGACTCCTCGGTCTGGCTCGACCGCAAAGGCCGGGTATTCTTCGTTGATGAGTTTCCCGAAGCGGCAAGCAGTGAACTGCCCCGCCTCCTGGAGGCGGCTCCCTTTCCGCTGGGTGAGACATTCACCCTCAATAGCCGTCCCGGCGCCAGGAGGGTTATCTTTCTCGATTTTGATGGTCATGTAACCACCGGCACCGCATGGAATGCCAATAGCGGTATAGACCCCATCGTGTCTCCAGCGTATTCCAGTGAAGGGGGTACGGAATTTTCAGACGAGGAACTGGGTGATATCCAGAAGATGTGGCGGCAAGTGGCGGAGGATTTTGCGCCCTTTGATGTGAACGTAACCACGCAGGATCCAGGTCTTGCGGCGATAGCCCGCGATGGCAGCGGCGATCCGTATTTTGGCACCCGTGTGGTGATTACCGACAACAACTTTTATGACTGCAGCTGTGGCGGCGTCGCCTACTTAAGGGCTTTTGACGATACCAATAACAACCTGAAACCCGCCTGGGTCTTCAATGCCGGCGTGGTTGGTGCCGGCGAGGCCATTAGCCATGAGGCGGGACACAACCTGGGCCTGCATCACGACGGCACTTCAAGCTCGAACTATTACCAGGGTCACGGCAGTGGCGCTACCGGGTGGGCACCGATAATGGGTGTGGGTTATTACAAGGCATTGGTGCAATGGAGCAAAGGTGAGTATGCCGGTGCCGATGCTGGAGAGGACGATATTGCCCTGATCCAGGATTACGGAGCGCCGCTGATGGCGGATGATCACGGTGACAGTGTTGGCACCGCGACGGTGTTGGACGCCACTGTAACTGGCGGCACAGTGACGTTGGCTGGCAACGGCTTGATCCGGCGCAGTGACGACGTGGATGTTTTCAGCTTCATCAGCGGCGCCGGCGCTTACGTCATCAACGTTGACCCTGCGCCTTTCAGCCCCAATCTGGATATCCGCATAGAATTGCGCGACAGCGCGGGAGTGCTTATTGGCAGTGACAATCCCTCGGCCAGCCTGCCCGCGGCGCTCAGTGGCACCCTTCCCGCCGGGGAGTATTTCCTCCAGGTTGACGGTATTGACAAAGGCGACCCCCTGCTCACGGGGTATACTGATTACGGTAGTTTGGGTCGATATGTGGTCAGTGGGACGGTCCCCGACCCGGGTGGTCTGGCGGCGCCGGTGGCGGTGGCCGTAGCGCCTTTCTATATCTCAAATATCGCACCATTGACTGTTGAATTCGATGGCTCCGGGTCTACCGATGCCGATGGTACGGTGGTTAGTTGGGACTGGTCATTTGGAGATGGCAAAACTGACAGCGGCGAGTTGGTCAACAATGTTTACGATGCCCCGGGCAGCTACACGGTTACCCTGACCGTAATGGATAACGATAATTTTAGTAATAGCGATAGCTTCGATATTGCAGTGCTGAATCAGGCCCCCATCGCGGTAGCCAGCTCAGATTTCATCCCGGGAACCGCCGCTCCGGTAACGGTTAACTTCGTTGGTGATAGTTCCCTGATCCGGACGAGTCGGGCTTTATCGCTTCTTATGCCTGGAATTTTGGCGACGGTGTTAGCTCCAGCGAGTCCAACCCCAGCCACACTTACCAGATTTCGGGTCAGGTAAACGCGACACTCACGGTGACCGATAACCTTGGTGCGACCGATGTCGCGACAGTACTGTTGGAAATTGAGGAGCCGCCTTTTGTCGACCACCGTGCAACGGGAGAATTGGCCGGGTCGGGTACTGTCAGTGGTAGCTACCAGGCAACCCACGACGATGACGGGGCGGAGCAGTGGGTTCGCGAGCGAGAATCCGGTGGTAAAAAGAGCCGTAGATACAGCTACCTGCGCCATACCTGGCTGTTTGAGATTCCACCTGGCTCCGTCAGCACCCTGTTCCTGGACGCTCGTCAGAGTGCGTCCAGCGATGGCGACCAGATGGTATTCTCATACTCGATTGATGGTTCGTCCTACACGCCTGTTATCAACCTGAGCGCCGGGTCGACGCCCTATAACGCAGCGTTGCCGGATTCGGTGACAGGCGATGTGCGCATTCGAGTAGAGGACAGCGACAGCACCCTCGGTCATGTAAGCCTGGATACTGTTTATGTCGATCACATGTTCCTCCGCACCGAGAACTCGAGCGGTGGGGCAGTGCCTGAGAACGCCGTCTTGAACAGTGTGATCGCGGTTTCTTCCAGCGGGATCGATTTGTCCTGGATCGACAATTCCGATGATGAGTATGGTTTCAGTGTGGAGCGCTCCTCCGCCGATACGGGGCCCTGGGCTACCGCGGGCTCCGCCGCCGCTGACCAGGCGCTTTACAGCGACACCGGGCTGTCTCATTCGACACGCTACTACTATCGTGTGGTTGCCTACAATGGAGCCGGTGATGCGCAGGCGTCCAATGTGTTATCCGCGATTACCGATATTGCCAGTGCGGTGACACTCAGTACCAGCGGTTACAAGGCCAAGGGCGTTCAACACGTGACGCTGACCTGGGCGAGTTTGGACAGTGCCAATGTATTCCGCGATGGTGTGTCTGTGGCCAGTGGAGTCTTCTCCGGATATGACGACAATATTGACCGCAAGGGAGGCGGCAGTTACGTCTATCAGGTCTGTAGCGGTGACTTGATGCCTACCTGCTCCAACGAGGAAGTTGTGGTTTTCTAGACATTATATGGTGCCCTACGAAATTCAGTTGGGGCAACAGTGACGGGTATCGTGAGGGTGAAATCGTGCAGCACGCCGTCCTCTACACCTCGTTATTCATTTTGTATTTCGCCAACGCGTGAGAAAGGACTCTCACACACTCTCCAGGCAGTCGCTTGATCGGGTACACTCTCATCCTCTGTACTAGGGGGGACTAGCTTGCCCATGAAACGTGTCGGACCCGGATTCATGGTAATGGCGGCCTTTATTGGTCCCGGCACGGTGATAACCGCCAGCAAGGCCGGTGCGCAATACGGTTTTGCCCTGATGTGGACGCTGCTTTTTTCTGTTGTGGCGACCCTGGTGTTGCAGGAGATGGCCGCAAGGCTTGGCCTGGTGACGGGCAAAGGCCTGTCGGAGGCGCTGCGCAAGAGCTTCGATAATCCTTTTTTCAGGCTGCTGGCGATTGTTCTGGTTATTCTCGCCATAGGCTTTGGTAATGCGGCCTACGAGTCTGGAAATATCTCGGGGGCTGCTATGGGCCTGGAGGCGATTACACCGCTGCCCGCCAATCTCTGGGCGCTGGTGGCCGGAGGTATCGCGTTCGCACTGCTGGCATCCGGGAGCTACAAGGTGGTCGAGACGGGCCTTATCGTCATGGTGGTGGTCATGAGCAGCGTGTTTCTCTTGACCATGGCGATGGTCGGGCCTGATTTTGGCGAGATTTTACGGGGGCTGACCCGGCCCTCACTGCCGGAGGGCTCCGCCCTTATAGTGATGGCTTTGATCGGCACAACAGTTGTTCCCTACAACCTGTTTTTGCACTCCAGTTCTGTGCGCGAGAAATGGCCGGCCAGCGTGCCACTGGATGATGCCCTGCGTGAGTCACGGCGTGACAGCCTGTTATCCATCGGTCTGGGCGGCCTGATTACCCTGGCGATCCTCGCCACCGCGTCCGCTGCTTTTTTTGGCAGTGACAGCACATTTTCAGCCGCGACGATCTCCCTGCAATTGGAGCCCTTGTTGGGCCCGGCGGCGAAATACTTCTTTGCCGTTGGCCTGCTGGCCGCCGGCCTTACCAGCGCGATTACTTCGCCACTGGCGGCAGCCTATGCGGTCTCAGGAGCCCTGGGCTGGAATGTCGATCTCGCTGACAGGCGTTTCAAGTTAATCTGGGTGACGGTACTCGGCCTTGGTATGCTGGCCGCCGCGCTGGGAACCCGGCCGGTCACCGCCATTATTTTCGCCCAGGCCGCCAATGGCTTTTTGTTGCCCATCGTGGCGGTCTACCTGCTTTATGTGATGAATAGCCGCCAGCTTCTGGGTGACTACAAAAATCGGTGGCGCAGCAACCTGGTTGGTGGCCTGATCGTACTGGTGGTGTCAGGCCTGGGTATTTTTAAGCTGCTACAGGCTTTTGGGCTTGCGGGGTAGGGCCGCACCCTACCAATGCACCCCGCGCCACACCTGGGCAAACATTTTCTGTGCCAGGGCCAACTTGGTGGAGGGAACATCCGTTTTCTCCCGCTCGGCCTCTTCTTTCGACAAACCGCGCGCCGCGGCGGAATCCGGGAACAACGCGTAGGCCTGGCTGAGGAATGCTTCTGTCACACTGGGCATGGTGGCCTGCGCCACGGCGCCGGTTACACCCAGTCCGGTGGATACGCGTTTCGGCTTGCTGATAATCGCCTTTATCACCATGTCCCTGGCCTGTTCCGGCGAGAGCGTGGGGAAGGCCTTGTACAGGCTGGTGGGCGCGATCATCGGTGTGCGTACCAGGGGCATGTGTATGGTGGTGAAGTCGATATTCTCCTTGGCGTACTCCGGTGCGGCGCAGAGGCTGAATGCGTCCAGCGCGGCCTTGGATGCCACATAAGAGGAAAAGCGCGGCGGGCTGGTGAGCACGCCGATGGAGGAAATATTGATAATTTGGCCGCGTTTCCTCTCTTCCATGTCTGGCAGGAAGCCGAGGATCAGCCGCAGGGCGCCGAAATAATTGAGTTGCATGGTCCGCTCAAAATCATGGAAGCGATCGTAGCTGTAGCGCACCGAACGGCGGATCGAGCGACCGGCGTTGTTGATCAAGATGTCCACGTGACCGTAATCGGACAACACATCAGCTACCAGCTTGTCACAAGAGTCCATGTCCGACACATCGCAGGAGTAGGCTTTGGCCGTGCCACCCTGAGCGGCGATTTCGGCCAGGGTTTCATCGAGTTTTTCCACGGTACGCGCCACGAGGATGACGGTGGCGTCAGCCCGGGCCAGGCGCAGGGCGCACTCCTTGCCAATGCCCGAGGTGGCGCCGGTGACCACGACCACTTTGTCTTTTACCTTGCGCCGCAGTACGGCCAGAGTCGGGCGTCCGATCATGCGATTGAACAGGGTGTCGATTTCGCCCACTATCGAGGTGGAATCTTTGCGCAGAAAGTGCAGCCAGTAATCCCAGAGCGCGGGTGCGTAGGAGTCAAAAGGCGGACAAATGATATCTTCTTCAGCCAGCAGGCGCTGTGTTTTACTGGAGTCGAAATGGGTGGGGTAGTTGATGTAAGCAACCACCTCCGGAGGAATTCCCATGCGTGAAACCAACCGCTCGCCCAGTGCTTTCACCGGTGGCAGACGCCCGATGCCCTTCCCCGCCAGTTTGGTGGCGGAGTCCAGCAGGGGCGATTCCATGGCTTTCAGTCGCGGTCCACCGGAGACTTTCATCAAGGTCTTTAGCAAATCCCCCACGCGGATACCGTCCGGATCCGTGATAAAGAAGCACTCCCCGTCGTGATCTGGCAGGTGGGCCAGGTAGTCTATGGCAGCCACCACGTAATCCACGGGCACAATGTTGAGCAGCCCGGCCTTGTTCATTAATAGAGGAAAGCCCTCGGGGACTACCGCGCTGAGATTTTTCAGGGTCTCGAAGAAATAGTAGGGGCCGTCCACCTTGTCCATTTCACCCGTGGTTGAATCCCCCACCACCATGCCCGGGCGATAGATGCGCCATTTCATGCGCTTTTCCTGGCGCACCAGTCCCTCCGAGTCATGCTTGGTACGGAAGTAGGGGTGATCCAGCCCCTCGGCCTCCTCGAACATATCCTCGGTGAAGGTGCCGTCATACAGTCCCGCGGCGGCAATGGAGCTGATCTGGTGAAAACAACCCGCGCGCAGGCCCTTGGATAATGCGATGGCGTGGGCGGTACCTTCGATATTGCTTATCTGTTGGCTTTTCGCGTCGGCCTTCATGTCGTAAATAGCGGCGAGGTGGAAGAAGTGATCTATCTTGCCCGCATGCTGCTTTATCCAGGCGGGCTTCACACCCAGCCTGGGCTTGCTGAGATCCCCCTCTATGGCGATAACCTGCTCACTGGTGGCGCCCCACATCTGGCGCAGGCCTTCGATTTTCGGCAGAGAGCTGGGGCGCACCAGGAGGTAGATCTTGCCTCCGCGATCAAGTAGCTTGGGAACCAGAAAACGACCGATAAAACCTGTACCGCCAGTGACAAAGTAGTTCATGTTGATGACCTTTTCTCGGGTTGTTCGTGGCTGCGCCTGGGAGTAATGCATGGGTTCGCGCACGGCCGGTCAGAGTACATCGGGCGGCGGCCGTCATCAACCACCAACTGCATGATAGGGATTTTATATTGCGGTGCGCGCCCGATAAGCTTGGTCGGTTGACCGGCGGCGATTGTGCTAAGCTTAGGTTCTTATGAGATCCTTGATCAACAGCCTGTTTTTTGCCGCGGCGGTCCTGCCCATCCCCGTGTTGCTGGCAGCTTGCAGCACAGTTGGGCGTGATGTGCCTGTCGAGAAGGCCGGGACTCCGCACATGGGTCAGCTCATTGTGGGTATGGATAAGTGCCTGGAGAGCCAGGCGCTGGTCAGTGAGCAATTGCGTGGGCAGGCTCAGCAACTGGATCGGCAACAGGCGCAACTGGACGTGATGACCGTGGAGTTGGCAGCGGTGGGCGCGATCCCTGAGGACGGCGAACCCGGGGCCGCGGTAGTCGCAGAAGCGTGCGCTGGATCACCGGAACCATCGCCCATGCAGCTTGTGGGGCAACTGGAGCAGGTCTGGTTGCAAAATTTACAGCTGGCCCTCCCCGCCAGGATAGATACCGGTGCGGAAACAGCGTCCCTGGATGCACGCAATATCGAGCTGTATGAGCGCGAGGGTCGGCGCTGGGTGCGGTTTGAGATACTGCATCCGGACACCGGCGAGCCCCTGCTTATTGAGCGTAAGCTCAAGCGAATGGTTGCTATTATCCAGGCGAGCACGACCGAGGCTGAACGTCGGCCTGTCATCAAGCTGGGAGTGACCATCGGTACCGTGAGCCAAACAGCGGAATTCACCCTGAGTAATCGTAGTCATCTGGATTACCAGTTGTTGATAGGTCGCAACATCCTCCAGGATGTAATGGTGGTGGATGTCAGTAAGAAAAATATAGCACCTTATATCATCACTGGACAGCCATCGGCCGGTAACGGTGAAATCGCGCCATGAGCAGTAGACTGAGATTTCACGCGGTGCTGATATTACTCGCTTTGGCCGCGATTCTGGTTGCCGTGCTAAGGCACATGGAAACCGGCATTCCGTTTATCCCCGGACAGGAAAAATCCGTTTGGCTGGTGGAGGCCAGGGTCGATTTTACGGCGAAAGGCGGCCCGGTGGATGCCAGCCTCAGCCTTCCTGATAAACAGCTGCCGGGGTTTGAGCTCTATGACGAGCAGTCGGCGTCCCCCGGGTATGGGTTTTCGATACTGGCGGAAAATGGCGACAGGCGCGCGGAGTGGACCAAACGAGAGGCACAGGGAGAGCAGTCGCTTTACTACAGCGCCCAGTTTGTCGCGTCCGATAGATTGGATCGCGTAAAGCTATATCCGGTGCGCGAGGATCACCCCATTTACTGGGATGACGCGCAGGAGTTGGCCGCCGAGCAAGTGCTCAGTCGCGCGCAGCAGACATCCAGTTCGCCCCGGAGCCTGACACGGGAATTGATTAAATTACTCAATAGCCCATCAGCCGACCAGAACACGGCGTTGCTGCGCTCGGACCAATCGAGTCAGGCGCAGCTGCTGGTGCGATTATTAGATCGCGCGGGTATTGCGACACGCGCTGTGATGGGGCTTTATCTGGAAGATGCCCGACGTCGGCAGGTATTGACGCCCATGATTGAGATACACACCGGGGAACGCTGGCTGTTGTTCAATCCCCAAACCGGTGAGACCGGTGTTCCGGAAAATCTCCTGCTCTGGCACCGCGGAGGGGCATCGGTGCTGGATGTCACCGGAGGGCAGAGGTCTCACGTCAGTTTTTCCATGATTCGTCAGTCGGTTTCCGCGCGACAACTGGCCCTGGCCAAGAGCAGCGACAGTATTTTTTCCCGGCTCGGTGTGTACCGGCTGCCGATAGAAGAACAGAGTATGTTCAAACTACTCCTGTTGCTTCCCCTGGGTGCGGCCGTTGTCGTGTTCATGCGGGTGATCATCGGTTTGCAAACCGCAGGCACTTTTATGCCGATACTGATAGCCCTGGCCTTCCTGCAAACCTCGCTACTCCCCGGGCTAATAAGCTTCGTATCGGTGGTCGGCATAGGCCTGGTTTTGCGCAGCTACCTCTCGCGCCTCAATTTGCTATTGGTGGCCAGGATTGCGACGCTTATCGTACTGGTTATATTTGTTATTTCGGTGCTCAGTATCGTCGGCTACCAGATGGGCTACAGCACAGGTATGACCATCACGTTTTTCCCCATGATCATTATCGCCTGGACGATTGAGCGCATGTCTATTTTATGGGAGGAGGAGGGGCCTCATGAAGTCCTGATACAAGGGGGTGGCAGCCTGGTCGTCGCCGTCATTGCCTACCTGTTGATGGAATTGCCGCTGCTGAATCATCTCACCTTCAACTTCCCGGAATTGAACATTGTACTGCTAACCCTGATATTGGCGATGGGGCAATACACCGGGTACAAACTGTCCGAGCTGCGACGCTTTCGGGCGATGGACGAGCCCTGATGGGCATGGCCTGGATCAGGCCGGCGCGCCTGCGAGACCTGGGGATGCTGGGGATGAATTGCCGTAACGTCGAATTTATCAGCCGTTACAATGATCGCAGCCTATTTCCCCTGGTCGACAACAAGCTCAAAACCAAAATACTGGCGCAGGAATACGATGTGCCCACACCTCAGTTACAGTTCGTGGTGCGCGAGCAACACGAAATCAGCCACATCGAGCGGCAGTTGGCAGACAGGGATACCTTCGTGCTCAAGCCGGCCAAGGGTTCGGGTGGCAAGGGCATTCTTGTAGTGGTCGGGCGCCGGGGCGATCGCTTCATCAAAAGTTCCGGCGTGGAGATAGATATCGCCGATATCCGGCGTCATATGAGTAATGTTCTGGCCGGCCTCTACTCACTTGGGGGTAGCCCCGATGTGGTGATCATCGAGGATTTGATAGCTTTGGATGAGTGTTTTTCCGGCTACTCACATGAGGGTGTACCCGATATTCGTATCATAGTTTTTTGTGGTTATCCGGTGATGGCCATGTTGCGCCTGGCCACGCACGCCTCAGATGGCAAAGCAAACTTGCATCAGGGTGCCGTGGGCGTCGGTCTGGGGATAGACAGCGGTTGTTGCCTGAATGCGGTACAGTTCAGTATCCGGGTCAAATTACACCCGGATACCAACTGCGCGCTCAATGATATCCACATAGCCGGGTGGCGGGACATTTTGAACCTCGCGGCGCAGTGCTACGATATGACAGGGCTGGGTTATCTCGGCACCGACATTGTTCTGGATCAGCGACTTGGCCCGCAACTGCTGGAGCTCAACGCGCGCCCCGGCTTGTCTATCCAGGTGGCGAATGGCTGCGGTTTGTTACCCCGACTGCGCCATATAGAGAGTTTGCAGGGGAGAAAAAACGTGCCGGCAGAGCAAAGGGTGGACTATGCCATGCGAAGATTCGCCGAGCCGGCCGCCGCCGCGTAGGGGCGGGGCTTTATAGCGGATATGCACGAACCCAAGAGTGATAAGCACGGGGTTCTCAACGCACGGGAAACCGAGGCAGCTATTTTTTTTGTGGACGCAGAAAGCGGCGTCATCGACGATTGCAATGATGCGGCGGCCGACTTATTGGGCGCGGGCCGGCCAGCGCTGCGCGGCGCTTTGTGGTCCGCGGTGATCTGTTGTGAGGGGGGCGCCGATTCGGCCCTGATGCTGGCCATGACAGCGCGAGTAAGAACTGCTCTACCGCCGTTCCTCATACGCAGGGTTGATGGGGGGCAAGTCGCGGTGGCGGGTATGCTCGTTCCCCGGGGCCGGGGTGTCGCGGTCGATCTCTTTCTGTGGCAGTTGCTTGATGAGGGTGAATTGGATTCTTCAGGCTACTTTGGCGCTGCGGATATTGTCGCCGTGCTGGGTGTCGATTTACTGCGCTATGATCAACACTGGGGTACTGCCGAAACCGCTCAGTTGATGACAGGAATTCGCACCGGCTTGCTGGATATTGTTCGAACCAGGGACGCGGTGGCGGGCCCTTCCGGGTCCACCATCATCATTATATTGCGTGATGTGGATCTCGACGGCGCACGCGATATCAGTCGCGCACTACTGTCGCATCTGCATCGGTTGCAAACGGACCCCGCGCAGCCCACGGCGAGAATTTGCGTGGGACTGGCGCAAATGGCATCCGGCGGGACGGCACTGTCGACATTGTTGGCAGCGAATAACGCGCTGTTACAGGCGCAACTCGGTGGGGGTGAGCAGCGTGTCAGGGCAGCTGCTGATGACGACGAGAAATTATCCACGGGACGGGCTCTGTGCAGCAATGGTGTGTTTTGTGACAGCCTCGCTACTGTCCTGCCCGGTTTGCAGGCCAGTGGTGAGGCTGCGGAAATTTCCACGCCGGCACAGGAGCCGCTGGTAACGCCCATTGAAAAGGGTATAGAGGGTTACGTTGGTGACAATATGGAGGGCGCAGTTGACCAGGCAATTTTCCTGTCAAGCCTGGATATGCCCGTTGCGATTATCGGCCCCGTAGGCACGGGTAAAATGTACATCGCGAAAATAATTCACGACGAATCGGGCGGTGCGCCTGATATGCTGATTGCTATTGACTGCCGGGAATTCCGTAGCCGCAGCGAGGCCAATGCCCGCATTGCAGAAGAGCTGGCGGCTGGGGAAGGCAAGACCCTGGTATTCAAATCGCCACACCTCATGAACTCGGAGTCCCAGCTGAAACTCGCGCGCCAGATTAGCTCTCGCACCCTGGCCGATGTCAGTCCTGCGCAATATCTCCCCCGGGTCAAACTTGTTGCGCTGTTTCCCGACAGCCTGGAGCAACTGACGCGGCAGGGAGGTTTAACCGCGCCCCTGGCCAGCGCCTTCGCCGGTTATCCGATACATGTGCCTCCCATCAGGGACCGCAAACAGGCGGTATTGCGCTGGGCGCACAAAATACTCGACCAGGAAGGCTCTGTTCGTGGCCGGGATATGAAAGGGCTTACTCCCGATGCGGAACAGGCGATGTTGCTATACGATTGGCCTGGCAATATCAGTGAAATGCGAGAGTGCATTGTCAGCGCACTGGAGAAAACAGAAAAGGACTGGCTTACCCCGGTAGACCTGGGGCTGTTCAAGGGAATTACCCCGGATGGCGCGCCCTACCTGCCGGAGCCCAAACCCTTCCTTACCATGGTGGAGACGAATGCCGCTGCCGATGACGACTATGTTCCCTCTGCGCTGGAGACACTTGATGTCGCTCTGGGGGAGGCGGTGCATAACCTGCTCACGGCGAATTTGATCAGGCCACTGGGCGCCTGGACCGAAGACGAGGTGGTATTGGCGGCATTGGATAGATACCGGGATGACATTCCCAGGGCTGCGGAATTTTTACACACCAGGCCAAGAAATGTCAGCCGCTGGTTGCCAAAAATACGCTCGCGCGGTGAGGAGCGCAGCGCTAGCTCTTTGTGGCAAACACCTCGCCGGTTGCTCAGGGAGTGGGTGCGGGAGTCCCCTCATCTGCCGGGGTCCCCGCTAGAGCTTCTGCAGGACCTGTTGATTGCTCATGTGATTAAACAGGGCGATGGGGTAAGTGCAGCCAATCGCGCGGCTATCATGGGGGTGTCCATGCCGACCTACCTGAAACGCCTGCGGGAAAGCAAACAGCCAGAATGACAGCCACAGGGGTGGCGATTAAAACGGGAGCAGGGGTCATGGCGGAACGGCGAATGAATGATCGGCGGCAGGCGAGGCAGGATGGGCTTGCGCTGTACAAGGCGAAATCGGCAGAAGAGTATGCCCAGGAGTATCAGCGCCTGATGGATGTCGAATTGCCTGTTAGCCTCGGGTTTTCCGCCCGGCTGAACATGCTATGTGTTCTGGCCGGCGCTGCTCCACCGCAAATAGAAGGTCGCGTGATCAGCATATTGGCGATCAATAAGTCCTGGCGGGAGTCGGATGTGCGAAAATGGCTGCAAAAAGACCTGTTACCGCCGCGCATCGATCTTCATAATATCGTCAAGTTTTTGGTGGCTCAGTTGGATCAGGGGCAAGACAACAGGCGCTGGGAGGCTTTTCTTGTCTATGGCTCGCCCATCGTTTCCTCCCCGGTAAACCACAGCATGTATCGGGAAGACCAGACCCGCCGTGAGATCGCCTCGACCATATTTGCGCAGATTACCGACGAGTATGGTATCTCCCCCTCTTCCTACGAGGCCGACCAGGTGTTCCAGCGTTGCCTGACCCTGATGCACAAATTCAAGATATATGAATTGCGTGACTTCCAGTCCGGCCACCTTGAGCCGTTTAAGAGTTATATGTTTCCCAGTGACTGAAGCGACAGCAAGAATAGGTCTGGTATTGGAGGGGGCCGCCCGCGATCCCTTGATCAAAACCTTGTCTGGTGCGGGCTATGATGTGCATCTTGCCGCTGATATGTCGCACATACAGTCACTGCTGGCGCGCGATATGATGGATGCGTGGGTCTTTGACGCGCGTTCGGACCCGGTGTTCGATCTGCTGTTTGCCAGTGGCCGCTTTCTCCTGCCCGCGGATAACCCTCCCAGTCCCGCTGATAAGCCGGCTTTTTCCCGCTGGGCGGAGGGTTTGTTGAAACAGTTGGACGCGGCACTGGCCGATGTTGCCGCTCCGGCTTTGGGTAACAAGGTGGCGTTGTGGGGTGAGGTCCGGGGTGTCTGGCTGTTGGCGGGTTCCGCCGGTGCAACCTCCGCGATCCAGCAGTTTCTCAATGCTTTCAGCGCGCCACCCCCTGTGGCATTTATCTATGCCCAGCACTACGACCCTAACAAGCAGCATCAACTGGATACTTTCACGTTACAGAATGCGCAATTCTCGTTGTGTGTGGGCGAGGGCGTGCAATACATGAGCCCGGCCCGGGTCATTATGATCCCGCCGCGGTGTAAAGTGACGGTGGCCGGCTCTGGCCGAATTTCCAGTACGCGCTCGGCCTGGGGAGGTCACTACACGCCGGATATCAATGAATTACTGGTTATTCTCACCGCCGCGAACCTGCCGTCTCCCGGCGTAATCGTGTTCAGCGGTATGGGTGATGACGGCGCCGGGGCATTGCAGGTTTTTGATGCCGCCGGTGGCCGGATATGGGCGCAAGACCCGGCAACCGCGGTGTGCCATGCCATGCCGCAGGCCGCTATCGACACCGGGCTGGTACGCAGATCCGGTGACCCCGTCGCGTTGGCCGGGGCCCTTGAGCGGCTCTATCTATAGCACTGAAACGACGAAATCCCGGAGTCAAGCGATAGCAACTGTTTTAACCCGGAATACCTGCCTCAGTAATACAATTAAATAATAGTCAATAAAAACAATAAGATAGACGTGCTTATAGCAACTTCCAGCAATGGCAAGATACGGCGAAATGTAGAGTTTCTGGAGAAATGTCCAGTTTTCGCTTGATGGCCACACCCTCCATACAAATACTGTAATGGCAAACCCGTTTGTGCGCCAAGTCACAAAACTGGAAAAAAATGAGGGCGAAAATGACAAACCTAAATGAAGAAATGGACATCCGTGGTGTAAAAATCGCAGTGGTGGATGACGCCAAAACCATACGCATGATGATGTCGCATACCCTGCGCAATATGGGTTGTGAAGTGGAGTGTGCTGAGGACGGTTATAAAGCGCTGGGCATGTTGCGTCGCTTTAAGCCGGATCTGATTTTTCTGGATATCACCATGCCTGAGCTGGACGGTTACCAGACCTGCACCCTGATCCGAAATTCAGAGGACACACGCAACACGCCTGTGGTAATGCTGTCTTCTTCCGATGGCATCTTTGATATAGCCAAGGGGCGTGCACGGGGAGCCACAGCTCACGTGACAAAAATTCCCCCGGAGAGTGTGTTGCGGGAGTTGATTTACAACCATACGCTGCGCCAGGCGGCGGCCTGATCATGGGGATATCCGCTTTGCAGTCGCTGGAACTCCTGGAGCGCATCAATGCCTTCGACGCCGTGACGTCACCGGCTTTTGAGGATGTACAGATGCGCTGGGTGGGTACCTCGCTCAGTATTGCCGGGGTGCCGTTGTTGGTGGGAGAGGGTGAACTCGAAGAGATTATCGAAACACCTGCTGTAACGGCTATTCCCGGTACCAAGCCCTGGGTAATGGGGGTGGCGGCATTTAAAGGCGGATTACTGCCAATACTCAGTGGTGATGTGTTTTTTCGCAAGCGCCCTTACTCGGGCCGGGCGCGTGATTACACCATGGTGGTGCGCCGCCCGGGTATGTATTTTGGCATCACGCTCAGTGATATTCAAAGGGACTTGAAGTTCGCGATAGACCGGCGGGACATGAACCACCCGGTTGATCCGGATTTCGCCAAATTTTCGCTGGGGGGCTTTAAGCACGATGGTCATTTCCTGGCGGTTCTGGATATAGACAAACTGGTTGCGGATGATGACCTGTCAAATGCATCTGCCTCAGGCAATTCAATCATGAAGGGAAAAAGCGATGAGTAAAGCAATGAAAAGTGGTGCATCCAGCTTTTGGGTGATCGCGATGACCCTTGGCATTCTGGGTTGTCTTGGTGGTGTCGCGTACACCTTCTTTATGATTCAGCAGGAAGCGGGTCAGGAGGGGGAGTATCGTGTGGCTGCGGATGAGATGCGTTTGTTGTCGCAGCAGGTCGCGGTCAATGCCCGTGAATCGGTACTGGGCGAAGACGTCACTTTTACTGAACTTGGCGAAAACATGGAGAGCTTCGAGTGGCAGCTGACACAATTTCAGTCAGTGGGGTTCAGCGATGAAGTCAAGCATATCGCTGAGCGTTGGCAGACAGTCAGTGAGTCGGCGCAAACACTCGTCGATGTTGGCTCGCGGATCGTTTTCATCAATACTGTTTCTGCGGCTCTGGAGCAAAATATCCGGCCGATTCAGAGTGACTTTGCGGCGGTGGTAGACATTCTGCGAGATGAAACTGTCTCTTCAGAGACCATTGTTGCCGCGCAGAAAACCCTGTGGTTGACGGAGCGTATTGCTCGCAACATCGACAGGATTCTGGCTGGCGGCAGTGGCAGCCAGCGGGCTGCTGATGAGTTTCGCGCAGATGCGGCGGATTTTGAGCGCATCGTTGCGGCACTTAACAAGGGCAGCCGATCTATGGGCGTTGACAGGGTGACTGACTCCGACGCCATCGCTTCAATCGCTAACGCATCGGCACTTTTCAAGGTGGTATCCACGTCCATCGACCAGATTGCCGGGGCCCGGTCGAGTTGAGAGAGGCGGCTGTCGCGCGTGACTCTATTGTGGCCAACTCTGCCGGGCTTTCAGACGCCATATCGGCACTGGTTCCGGCAATTGAAAAACTGACCCTGGCCAGGTTGTACGACCGCGGAACCTTGATGGCCCTGTTTGGTGCGCCCGGAATCCTGGCCGTTGGCCTGCTGGTGGTGATGTACCGTGGCCAGCGGCGCCGGGTGCTCTATACAGATCAGGGAGTGGCACAAATCAATAGCGCCCTGGTGAAGATTGCCGAGGGCGACCTGACCGTTCATGTGCCGGATGAAAATACGGTAACACGTGATATCGCCCGTGAGATCAACTCTTCCACGAAACGCCAGCGCGAGCTTATACGCAACATTCGAGCACCGTTTGAGGTATCTGTGGAAGGAATCTCCAAAATCGGTGTGTCCGCGGAAGGGCAGGTGGAAAAAGGTAGGGAATTGACTCGTTCTGTTGTTGAGTCCACTACCGCGGCGACAGAAATGGTGCGTACCAGCGAGGAGATCAAGACATCCACCGCCGAGTTGGCCAGGACCTCGGAGCGCAACAGGCAGCGTGTCGCACAGGGCTATGAGCTTACCAAGGACATGTCAAAAGCGTCGGCGAATGTGCGCGAATCTGTGCAGGAAACGTCAAAATCCGCCAAGCGACAAGGCGAATTGATTCAATCGGTAACCGCGGCGGCTGAGTATATCCAGGCGTTGAATACCAAGATTTCAGTAGTGGCGATCAACACCCGGATTGAGGCGGAGAAGGCCGGTGAACACGGTCGTCCTTTCCTTGGCATTGCCGAGGCGATTGGCGACCTGCTGCGCGAAGCGGAAGATGAGGGGCGCAAGATTATTACTGAAGTGCGGATGCTGCAGAACCTGTCCGCCGACAACCTCTCCAGTATGGAAAACACCGTTGGCACGGTGGTAACCATTCTGGAGTATATCGACAGGCTTGACACCTCCCTGGAGGAGATCAATGCGGGATCCTCAGCCATCACATCGATTATCACATCTGTCGATGACGCTGTGGGCCAGTCGGCGAACACCGCGCGGCACATGAACAGCTCCATGGATGAAATTCGTGAAAGAAACCTGGATATCAGTGAATACAGTGAATCCACCCAGGTGGGTGTCAGTGGCCTTAAAGCCTCGATGCGCGACGTGGCTGAAAACCTCCGTCAATTCAAGATTGAAAAAGCACGCACCGATGAGCCGGGGCTTTCCACAGCGGAGGATTTGAAGCATATCCAGGATGCGTCGCAGATTTATGGTGAGGAAGAAATGAGCGCCCTGGAATCCGCTGAAGAAACTCGAGCCTCTGTATGAGCGCTATAGCGGTACGCAGATCACCCGCCATCAAGAGCGAACAGCTTGGACTGTTGATGCACCAGTTGCGCGTTCACGCCGGTATCAAGATTGATAGTTCACGCGCGGTGATCGCTAACTGTATACAGGAGAGGATGGCCTGCCTGGGTAGCAGTGATATGGAAGCTTACCTCGCCGCCTTCGACGACAGTATCAACGCCCGTGCGGAGTGGCTTGCGTTGATTGATCTTCTCACTGTTAAGGAGACGCGTTTCTTCCGCCAGCCTGCCGCTTATGAATGTATGGCTCACTACATAAAGACCCTGATCGACGTTGGCCCCACGCCCAGCGAAATGTCATTCTGGAGTGCGGGTTGCTCTAATGGGCATGAGCTGTATTCGATGGCGATGGTTATGGAGCACGCGCTGGCGGCGCATCAGCCCTGGTCACAATGGCACGGCATCGGCACAGATATCAGTTTTCGCGCTATTCACCAGGCGCAACAGGCGACTTACCCGCGAAAAGCGGTTGCTGAAATCCCGCAGGTCTATCGCGACCTGTACATGGAGAGGAAGGGCGTACAGGGCTGGAAAGTAACTGAGAACATCGCGGCCAGGACACATTTCTTTCACAGCAACCTGCTGCATGTTAACAGCGCGCCTTTCGCTGATTTTAACGTCATTTTTTGCCAGAACGTACTGATCTACTTCGAGCGGGAAAAACAGCGTTGGATTATCGACCAGTTGGTTGATCGCCTGCGCAACGGGGGCCTGCTGATTCTGGGCGCCGGAGAGGACGTGCGGTGGTTGAATCAAAATATGCGCCGCGTGCAATGGCCTGGTGTATGTGCATACAAAAAAACTGGAGGTTGAACTAGTGGTGAGCAAACCGGATATTGTCTCCCTTAAGTGGGTGATCGAGTTGATGAACAAGCAGGCTGAGAACGCCGAGGCTGCCCTGCTTGAATATGGTAATGATCCGCAGCAGAAACAGCCCCTGTTGCAGTGTATGTGGGCGGTTCATCAGATCACCTCTACGTTGCGTGCGCTGGGGATGAAGAAAATAGAAATGCTGACCCTGGAAATGGAGCGCAGCCTGAATTTTCTCTACAAGGATAAGGTTGTTGGCGAGCGACGTAAGCTGACAATGGGCGGCTTGATGCAGGCGCTGAAGGTCATTCCGGCCTATTTGACGCATACCCAGAATGTACGGATGGATACGGGGTGTGGCCTGGAGCAATACGTGAACGACCTGCGCCGCTGGGTGGGTGAGCGGCCTAGGCCGCAGGCCTTTTTCTTCCACATGGATATCGACGCAGGCGTTGGTATCACGCCGGATGCGTCGCCCGCTTCTGATGAGGAAATAAAAAGCAGAGCCAACGTGATGCTGGCGCTCTACCTGGAAATGGCGAAGCAGGCGTTGCGGCGGCGCAATGTCAACGAGAGCATGAAGACCGTGGCGCGTATATCCAGAAAGATGCAGACACTTTTCGTGGGCTCCGAGCCGGAGACGTTCTGGTTTACCATGATAGGGCTTTGTGAAGGTATTGCCGGCGGCCTTATTGTGCCGGATGAGTGCATAGCCCAGATTTTCAAGGCCGGTGCGTTTACCATCAAATATGCGCGGGAGAATGGGGCGCTGGTCGATGACTCCATCGACTACGATAGCTACCTTTTACAGATGCTGTACTACGTTGCATCCTGTAAGTCCAAGCCGGTTCATATATCCGGTGTGCGCGAGATATTCGGCATAGATGACGACACCGTGAATGAGGCGGGCCGTGGCCTGATACATATCGACGCACTGGTTACCGCCATCAGTGGCGCGCTGGAGAAGCTCAATAGCGTCGTGGATTATATCAACACCAACGATTTGGTGGTCATTGCGGCGGCGGGTTCGAACAACGAAGACAGCACCGCCCTGGACGCTATTGAAGGCGCGCAGTGCCGCCTGATCGCGGCGGGACAACTGACCCACGCGGATTCACTCAAGGATGTGCAGCGACAGCTTAATCAGCTATACAGCGGGAGCTGTGCGGGTCAATCCCAGAAGGTCGAAAAAATAATAGACGAAATAATTCGTGGCGTTGTTGAAGTCAAGCTGGACCTGGAGCATAAACTCGAACACGGTCTGTGCAGTTCCTTCGCCAGCAGGGAATTCGAATTGCGTGAGAGCGTCGCTAGTGCCACGTTTACCCAGATGAGTCTGGTCGAGAACTACCTGCACCAGATTCTTCGTCGCAAAGCCTTGAAGAGTGCGCTGGATAAAAAGCCCCTGGACCCGCCAAGCGTTTTGCGCTTAACGCTCGCCCTACAGCGCCATCTTAACAAATCCGATACAGGGCACGAAGAGCTGCGGCAGGCTGTGAAGGATGCGGACAACGGTGAGCCGGATATCGATTTGCTTTATAGCCTCGCCCTCGATTACCTGGATCAGCTGAAAGACACGCCTGATCGCAAGGCCCTTAGCCTGTCCCTGCAACTGTTGTCTGAAATCGCAGGTGCGCTTTCCTTTGCTGGTATGGAGCGCGAGGGGCGGGTCATCGAGCAATGTCACAAGTGGCTTAGCGCCGCCAGCAAGGCCGGAAGTGTGCATGAGGACGATGCTTTTCGTTGCTTCGCGGATGCTTTCGCCCAGATCGAGATGCATTTACAGCGGTCCGTCGTTGACCCGCTGGATGATACCTCCCACATGATCGCCTTTGCCGAACAGCGTGCGGCGGAATTGGAGAAATGGATTCTCGAGTTGTCTGTGGGAGCGGACGTAGCGCATGTCCCGGATACCGCGGATGCGGCAACTCCTGCCGATGCCCCGGTCATGCGGGAAAAGGCTTATGTGCAGGATTCAGAAATACCCGCGGAATTTCGCGAGGTATTTATCGAGGAGTCTGAGGAGATTGTTGCCGAGTTGACGGCACTGGCAGCGAGTTGGGCGCAGAACGCCGGCGCCAATGACACGCTGCGTGATATCCGTCGGCACTTTCATACTTTCAAGGGTAACGGCCGTGCGGTGGGAGCCAACATTCTGGGTTAATTGGGCTGGGCCGCACAGCACATGCTGTACCGGGTATTGGATGGCGATCTGCCGCCAAACGACAAGGTGCAACAACTGGTAGCCCAGGTGGTGAGCGCGCTGCCGGCCCTGGTCATGTCGTACAGCAGTGCAGAGGGCCCGGATGTGCAGAGCATCCGAAAGTTGACGGATGACTGCTTTTGTATGGCCAGGTCTGGTGGCAAGGATCTGGCAGAGGGTATGCCACACGCGAGGGAAGTTATCAGTTCCAGTGCCGGTATAACCGGCAGGACTGCGGTCTCAGAAGCTCTCACTCATTGATGAGCGGCTAAAACCGGATACGGGAGAATAATTGTGCACACTGACAATGAAAGCTGTGAATCGGGAATCGACGGGGTCGTGGACTCCACCGATGACGTGAAAGAGAAAAGCCTGCGCTGGCTTCTTGATATGGATCTGGCCGAGCCTGAGGAGAAGCTTTTCACCGTCTCGGGTAATGAGTACCGTGATCAGGGACTAACAGCCTACGAGGCTGAAGTTGCCGGCCGGCCTCTGATTCGGGGTCATGCTGGTAGTGACGAGCTGTCCAGTTATGTCGAAGAAGAAATCGTGATGTCCTCATTAGAGAATGAGAGGAGCGATATTTACACTGATTTTTCGCAGGATTCGGTTGAGGAAGCCGAAGTCGATTTGTCTGGAGCTGCCATGGCTGTCGATTATTCTCCCGTGGAGCATGATGGGAGTCCGCTTTCTGCGGCCGTCGTTGCAGATGGCTCGGACATTCTCGGTTTGGCCGAAGAAGATGATATCGGTGAGACCTTCCTGACGATAAAACGGGTCAAGCCAGCCGAACCAGTCAAGCCAGTCGAGCCAGAGTATGAGTCCCCGGACTCGCACGCCATCAACCTGAGTGAGGCCCCGCTACCGTGCATCGTGGCTCAGCCGGGAATCTATGCCGTGGCGAATGAAGACCCCTCGCAGGACGATGCGCCCTGCAGCGACGCCGCCCCCGGCAATGTTCTGGACTATGTGGCGAGTATCGCGCCTCCCGCCGATGATGATGAGTTTGATAAATACCTGCTTGGCGGTGAACACTTGCTTGATGGTGATGCGGATCCGGCCGACCTCACGGTGGCGCGTACCGATGGCATTGTCTCGGTTGATCCATCGCCGGGAATCGACATCGATTACCATGAAGACTTCCGCTCCATGGATGGATTCGAGGACAACTCGGTTACAGCAATCACTTCAGTCATTTCCCTGGTTATGGAGGAGATTACCCGTAAGGCTCGCGCGAGAGTCGAAGAGCTTGGTTTATCGGCCGACGCTATCGAAGTCGATGTAATGTTGGGTAATGAACCGCAGTCCATCAAGCGCTGTTACGCTGAGGGTTTTGAGCCGGTCACTGCAATATGCGTGGAACTGCCGCTGGCGCTTCAGGACATGGCTGCGCCTGAGCGGGATGCGATTTATGTGCGGCTGTTTCACCGGCAAACGAATGAGAACTGGAATGATCTTTTCAGTCGTGAACACGCCACTGAGGAGCAGGAGGCTGAGCTTCAACCTGAGTCGGATGCTGAAGCCTGGATGTCGGAGGCCGACTTTGCGGAAGATCTCGTGGGGACTGGTTTCGCCAAGGGGCTTGATGCAGCAGGTACGGCGGCACAGGGTGAAATGGATATCGATGCATTGTTTGATGATTTGTCAGAGGTAGAGCTCGATAGTGTTGCCGGCATTGCAGAAGAAGTCCTCGACGCCGTGGCGGATAACCTGCTCACCGACGACCCGATGGAGAGTGCCGGTTTTGGCGAGGATATTTTTGCGGGGGATATTTTTGGTGAATTACCCGCCGCCAGCGACGCAACTGTCAGCGATATCGATGCCGCATTTTCCGGTACCCCCAGTTTACAGGGTGGGACTGACGAGATTTGTGGTGTGGATGTCGATGAGTTCGCAGACAGTAAGCAGCTGGAACAAGCGGATTCCACGGACGACCACGACAATAGCCACAGTGTTGCAACCCCCCAGCGCGGCGGGTCAGACGCGGTCTGGTTTATTCCCGATGGGATTGCCTTCAGCTACACCAGCAAAAGTGGCGCAGAGATATTCTCGGATTTCCTGGATGCTTTCCTCGAGGAGGGTTCCGCCGAGGTAGAGAAGCTCGAGGATGCCTTCGGCTTGTGGGAAAAGGACGTGGCGGTAGAGTCGGCTTTTGCAACTGTGGCGCGCACGCTACATACGCTAAAGGGAATCGCCAAAGGCGTCGGCCTGCAACGCTACGGTACCCTGGTACACAATTTCGAAACTCTGCTGGAGGCCAGGGCGCTCCCGGAAGCCGGTGCGGAGCAAGACTACTTTCGCATGACGAATGTCTGGCTGGATGCGATAGTTCGCGGGATCGAGTTCGTGCAGCAGCATCGAGAAGATATCGCGAGTGAGTTCCCGGTACAAGCCGGTGGGACAGTCGTTGCAGACAAGCCGCTGGCGGCTCCCAGTGAAATCACGGCGAGTGTTGAGGTGGCTGTCGCGAAATTTTCCGGGCCTCCCGTCGTGATAAATAAAGCCGCTGCCGCGCGTCAGAAAAAGCTCGATCCGCAGTTGGCGGATGAGGGGGCGAAATCGCTGGCGGCACAGCAATCTGTTCGTATTACCTCGGAAAAACTTGATCACCTGCTGAACCTGGCCAGCCAGGCTCAGCAACTAGGGGTACGCAGCGCGCAGAGCACCTCGCGCAATAAGCGCGCCTCGGCAGAACTGCAGGCTCGCTTGACCTCAGTAAGATCCCA
>PVMS01017407.1_pt1 | contig 26746 bp, 27 predicted proteins | sample 1853461 | NCBI WGS metagenome assembly PVMS01 (sample SAMN08582032, study PRJNA380276) | Marine sediment metagenome, whole genome shotgun sequencing project. | isolation source: ocean sediment barecode stripped | collected 2017
ACAAATGACAAAATAAAAAGTCACCCTGTCAGTAATTTATTTTTAGAAGATTGGCGAAAGTTTATCCGTTTAAATCCATACGGAAATTTATTCGAATGGCTACAGTCAATCGGAATTGAAAACAAGCAAGGACAAATAGGTGTTGATGAGGCTGAAGAAATTGTAAAAGCTTTAAAACTAAAATCGTACGAAGGTGGTTATAAGGTGATGATTATATGGATGGCCGAAAAAATGAATGCTTCTGCTTCTAACAAACTATTAAAACTATTAGAAGAACCACCGGATAAAACGGTATTTATTTTAGTTACTGAAAACGAAGATCAACTAATTTCAACCATAAAATCCCGATGTCAATTATTGCAATTTCCGCTTTTGTCGGAAGTTGATATTGTGAAAGGTCTGATTGAAAGAGAAGGAACTGATCCTCCTATTGCTGAGCAAATTGCAAATCAAGCAGATGGAAACTATAATAAGGCATTGCATCTGTTGCATAACGATAATTCTGATGAGCAATTTGAACAGTGGTTTATTGCCTGGGTCAGGGCTGCATTTAAAGCAAAAGGAAATGCTTCGGTAATACAGATTTTGATAGATTGGAGTGAAACAATTGCAAAAGCAGGACGAGAAACTCAAAAACGATTTTTAAATTATTGTCTGCAGTTTTTCCGTCAGGCTTTATTACTAAATTACAGTACTGATTCTCTGGTTTATTTAGAGATTAAAACAACCGGTTTTAAATTAGAAAATTTCGCTCCTTTTGTCCATAGCGGTAATATTATAGAAATCAGCAAGGAATTAAATGAAGCTATTTATCATATTGAAAGAAATGGAAATGCTAAAATAATTTTGCTTGATTTATCTATAAAACTTACACGTCTTTTACATATGAAAGAATAGCAATATTATAAATGAAGTAACATAAAACCCTTTAACACATTAATAAAAGATTTATTTAATTGATTATCAGTGTGTTAATCTTATTCCGAAGAGTGGTTTTTATTTAAGATTTCTAAAATATCACCCGTAATATCTAACTTATCATCACCGTACATTACAGTACCATTGCCGGCAGTTCCAATTACTAATTGAATTCCTTTTGTCTTTGCATAATCTGCTACAAAACTATCTACCTTTTTTGTTAAAGCTTCACTTAAGGTTTGATTCTCTAGTTGTAATGCTTGTCCGGCTTGTTGTTGACTTGCCTGTAATAGTTGTTGTTCTTGTTGTAAGGCTTGCTCCGTTTCTGTTCTTTTTTGAGCAGACATTTTATTTGCATCTTGGTAATATTGTTGTACTTTCAATTGAAATGGAGCTCCAATACTGTCCAGCTCTTTAGCCATTTCTTCTTGTCTTGCTTTTAGTTTTTCCTCCAATGTTTTTGTTGCATCATAATCTTTCATTAAATCATCAACATTGATGAATGCAATTTTTGGTTGATTACATGATGCCAGTGCAATTACAAAAGCAACTAATAATAATTTTTCCATTTTTAAATATTTGGGTGTTGTTTAAAATTGCTGCGAATATATAAACAATTAACAAAAGTTGAAGAGAAATTTTAAAGTATTAGAAATATTTATTAATAAAGAAATTTCGATAATAATATTTTATTAAAAATGCTTTAATTACAGATTGACCTAGCGATGATTATTAAAAGTAAGGATTGATCTGTCAATTATACAGACAACCGTTCTTAAAACGCTTTAAAATCGATTTTAGAAGTTTTTTATGATATAAATAAGAGAAGAATACTCCTTTGTTTTGAAAGCTTTAACATTTGATAAAAAGCCAATGTAAAAAGCTTTTAAAAAATTAGCACTCCCCGTTCTGTTTTTTTCGCTTAATAAAGAAACATAGTAGGAGTCGAATTTCATCGGCAGGACTTCTAGAACCTTCATTTCATGTTTTGTAAAAAGAAGGTGAATTGCTTTTTTTGAAAAATGCCATAAATGTCTGGGTACATCAAATGCCGCCCAAAATTGCTTGTAATATTTTGCGTCATGACTTTTAAAATTTGGAACGGCAACCACTAAAATTCCCTGGGGTTTTAAAATCATTTTTAAGGTAGCGATATAGTCTTCTAAATTTGGGACATGTTCTAACACATGCCATAAAGTAATGACATCAAACTTTTTAGATTTGACTTGATTTATGTTAGAAAATACTTCGAAATTTTTATTCCCTGATTTAGTTTTACTCAATGATCTTGCTTTTTCATTAGGCTCTATCCCAACCACCTTCCAGCCATCTTTTTTACATATCGACAGAAAATCACCCGTACCACATCCGATATCTAAGAGATTTTTCTCCTTAGTCTCAAATGAGTTTAAAAGCTTTAATTTATTTTTTAAAGTATGCTTTTTTACTATTTGATAAATCCGGTCTATAAATGATCTCTTGGAATCCGTATGAGAAATATAGTCCTCACTTTCATAATATAAAGCCAGCTCATCTGTTTTAGGTTGGGGAAAAGTCTCCAGCATTTCTAACTTAGAATTGTACAACAGATCAAATTTTTTGTTTGAAACTGTATAATCTTCACAGGTTAAATAATATTCTTTCGCACTATTCATTTTGGGTTTTGAATTGAATGTTCCACGTGGAACATTTCGACTTATCTTCCCATATAAACAAGTAACACTGAAACATCACTTGGAGAAACTCCACTGATTCTACTTGCTTGTGATATGGTTATTGGTTTAATTTTAGTTAATTTTTGACGCGCTTCAATAGATAATGATTTTACTTTTGAATAATCAAAAGTTGATGGAATCGCAACATTTTCCAATCTATTTAATTTGTCTGCCTGATTCTTTTCCTTTTCAATATATCCCGCGTATTTGACATGAATTTCTGTTTGCTCAACAATCTCATTATCTATATTATTCATCAAAACAAATTCTTCAACATACGGTATTTTCCGTATATCGTTAAAGTTTAGTTGGGGTCTTGCTGCAATTTTAAATAATTTCATGGATTGTAAAATAGGCGCGGAATTATTCTCTTCTAATATCGGATTGATAACATTGGGCTTAACGCTTGTATCTTTTAAAAACTTGACGAACAAATCTGTTTTTTCTTGTTTCTCAGCCACTCTTTCCATCCTTTCCTTAGATGCTAAACCTAATTTAAACGACAATGGTGTCAATCGTAAATCTGCATTGTCCTGACGCAATAAGGTTCTGTATTCAGCTCTTGAGGTAAACATTCTGTATGGTTCCTCCGTTCCCTTTGTTATTAAATCATCAATCAAAACTCCAATATATGCGTCGTTTCTCTTAAGTATAAAAGGCGCTCGGTTTTTAATTTTTAAAGCAGCGTTGATACCCGCCATTAGTCCTTGCGCTGCAGCTTCTTCATAACCGGTTGTTCCGTTGATCTGACCAGCAAAATACAAGCCTTTTATCAACTTTGTTTCCAAGGTGTGTGTCAGCTGGGTTGGAGGGAAAAAGTCATATTCAATTGCATATCCATATCGGAAGAATTTTACATTTTCAAAGCCTGCCACTTTACGTAAAGCCTTATCCTGAACATCTTCAGGTAAAGAGGTTGAAAAGCCATTTACATAAATTTCTACCGTATCCCAACCTTCCGGCTCAACGAATAGCTGATGCCGTTCTTTAGTAGCAAACCTATCAATTTTATCCTCGATCGATGGGCAATATCGAGGTCCTATACTTTGTATTCTCCCATTGAACATTGGTGATCTGTCGAAACCTGTTCTCAATAAGTCATGGACTTCTTTAGATGTATAACTCATATAACAGGAACGCTGCTTTTTCAGCGGTTCTGTAGCGCTCAAAAATGAAAATTTTTCAGGTTTTTCATCGCCCGGCTGCTCAATCATTTTTGAAAAATCAAGGGATCTACCATCCACTCTGGGTGGTGTTCCTGTTTTCATTCTTCCAGCTTCAAAACCCATTTTTACCAAATCCTCTGTAATTCCAGTTGAAGCACTCTCTCCAGCTCTACCGCCGCCAAATGTTTTATCTCCAATATGAATCAATCCGTTTAAAAAGGTTCCTGCAGTTATAATAACCGATTTTGCTTTTAATTCTATACCCAAAACAGTTTTAACACCTATAATCCTACTATTTTCAAATAGCAAACCATTTACCATATCCTGATAAAAGTCCAGATTCTTTGTCCGCTCCAACATGGTTCTCCAGCATTCAGAAAATCGCATTCTGTCGCTTTGAGCTCTCGGACTCCACATTGCAGGGCCTTTCGACTTATTCAGCATTTTGAACTGAATAGCCGTTTTATCGGTAACAATTCCACTATATCCTCCCAACGCATCAATTTCTCTCACAATTTGCCCCTTGGCAATACCTCCCATAGCCGGGTTACAACTCATTTGAGCAATGTTTTGCAAACTCATTGTAACCAGCAGGGTATTTGCTCCCATATTGGCACTTGCAGCCGCAGCCTCACCACCCGCATGGCCACCTCCAACAACTATTACATCATATTCAGTATTAAACATAGTTCAATCAATTTGTTCCACGTGGAACATTATTTAGAATTTAACAGTTTTAAACATTTATTTTCTTCAAACCGAATTTTTGCTTTGTCATCGGCTGTTTTATCCTTATATCCCATACAATGCAAAACACCGTGAATAATTATTCTATTTATCTCATTATCAATTGTTTGAGTAAATTTAACTGCGTTTTCTTTAACCCGCTCAGCGGAAATGAAAATATCACAACTTATAAGCTTTCCAAGAGTATAATCGAAACTAATAATATCCGTGAATTCATCGTGTTTCAAAAATTCAACATTCAATTTATGAAGATACGCATCGTCACAAAAAATATAATTTAGTTCCCCTTCAGAAAAGTCACGAGTAGCAATACATTCAGAAATCCATTGTTCAATTTCTTTTTCATTGCTCAAATTAAAATTCGTCTCGTAATTAAAAAGAATCATTATTTATTATTGTTGCTCTGTTTTAAAATACTCCTGTACTTTCTTTTTATAAATAGTGCGCAAAGGTAATGATTGTCTGTTTAATATTTCATTATAATTAAAATACTGATTTCGCAGCTTCAGCTTATCAATAATTCGTTTTTCAAAAAGCTGAATGTTTGTTTCAGCGTTACGTTCATCGTCTTCTCCTTGTTCCAGTTTAGCTTTTTCCAACTTCAGCAATTCATAATTTAGTTGCTGCATTTTTTCAATTACTCCTTTCGTAAATCCCTTTTCAAGCATTTCTTTTTCTAACGCTTCCATCTGTTTGATCACATCACCTGAACCTTCCTTTCCAACTTCCTTTTTGTTCCCTAACATTTCCTTTAGAATTTCACGAAGTTGTTCCTGCTGCTTATAGATTTCGTACAATTCATCATTCATTTGCTCTTCGTTTTCTTGATTTTTTTCACCTTCCTTTTCTCCCTTCTTATCGACTTTCTTCATTCCTTCCTTCATTTTCTCTGTCAGTTCACTTTGCTTTTGAATAATATCAGGTAAGGAGAATTTTGGTTGTCCGCCTTTCCCTTGCCCCATACTCGCGGAAGCATTCATTAAACTTTCCAATAAATCACTCAATTGATTTGCTAAATTATTTACTGAAGTAATCACAAAATGCTGGTTAGAAATCCCTTGTTCAAATCTATTCTCGGAAAAATTAGTTAAGGATTCTTCCATATTATAATGTGCATCACTGACTTCCTTTTGAATTTGATTACTCATTTTAACCAGGCGTAAGGACAACACATATAAACTATCATCAATGTGTTCAAAATATTCTTTCAACACATGTTGTCGTTTTAAATTATTAGGATATTCCGGGTGATTATTATCCGAATCAGAAAACTTTTCTAATAAGTCCTCTTGCTGAAAAAGAAAATTCAATTAAATTTTCTACAATTTTTCTCAAATCATCTATATTTTCATCAATTAAATCTCCTTCCATAGCCATCATAAATTGTTCCATTGACTCACTTAACTCCTTCATTTTTTTAGCTGCTGTTTTTTGATTTTTTTGAGCCTTTCCTTGTTGTTGCCTTTTTAATTCTTCCAAAGCTTTGTTCAGTGCATCGTCAATGTCGTTTAATTTATCTATATCATCCGGTAATTTCATCGGACGTTTTAAATCTTTATTTTGTTTGTTTAGATCGTCCAATTCCTTTTTTACATCATTGAAATCCTCATTGATTTGTTGTTGTTTTTCTGGGGTATTTTCATTTTTACCATTCTTTGAGAGGTCTTCTTCTTTCTTAGATAACTCTTCGAGTTTTTCGGCAATTTGATTCGCTTTCTGCTCAACATAAAATCTTTTTGTGAGCTCTAAAATTCGTTCCAGACCTTGTTCGTTTTGTTTATTCTTTTTAGCCAATTCCTTTAATTTCTCAACCAGATCTTCTTTTGTTATTTTTTCTGAAAGTTTATTTAATTCCTCCATCATCCTCTCCAACTCAGCCAGGTTTTTAGTTTCTTCTATACGCTTTTTTAAATCTTCTCTTTTTTCTTTTAGTACGTCACTCTTGGGTTGTTCATTCAGGTTTTCTTCTAACCGGTTCGTTTGTTTTTGAAACATTTCCTGATACCGCGCCTGACGTTTTATAAACTGCTTTAACTTTTTGGTATCATTCCAATTAAATTCAGCTTTCTTTTGAAGTTCGTTCTTAAATCTTTCAACTTCCAGGTTTGATACTCTGGATTTTTCCAACGTTTTTGAAATAGAGTTAATCGTTTCCTTTTGCTCATTTAACAAGTCAGCCTTTAGCTCCTCTTCCGTTTTATTATAATAGCTGAATCTTCTGCTTTTTCTTTTTTTGTTTCCGTTCACGTCATCATTATCAAATACTTCAAAATACATCTCATACGCAATCCCTTCTTCTATTGAAATTCCTTCAGGGAAAACATAATAAAAGTCAGTAAATGTGGATTTAACTATTTCGATTGTATGCGTTTTAAACTGCTTTTTATTGTACTTGTCATAATATACCAGCCTGAGCTTATTTATTCCATAATCGTCGCTTAACTGGCCAATAAATTGTACCGGACCCCGGCTTACAGAATCAATATCAGACTTTATAATAATTTTTGGATATTCGTCAGGGACAACCTGTATTGCAAAGTTCAATGATTCATGATTTGTTAGTTGTTGATTAGATGTGGAAATTCTATAATTGATGGACTTAAATAACAATTTCGAATAACTAAAATAATCCTTCGTGTTTTGAGCGAATTTTATAGACTCATCTCCGTTCGATTTGAATGAAATATTTTGTGTTTGATGTGTCTCTATCTGCCAGGAAATTTTTGTGCCTTGTGGAACTATGGCATTTCCTGTATTTTGAATGACCTCATTTTGCTTTCCGGTATAACCGGGATAGTTCAATACCATTTTCAAATTGGTGATTACAGGAGTTGGAATACTATTGATTTGATACTGTTTAGAAACCACATTGTTAGCCTCTAAATAAAACAGAATAGGATTTTTAATACTGGAAAAAGTATATTCAAATTTTCCCAATCCATGGCTTTCTATATAATAATTTTCACTGCCAAAATAAATTTTCACATCTTCAGGTACTATATTGCCCACCGTTTCTATTTGTAACGTAAAAGGTGCGCCTTCAATAACATCAAAAGATTCGTTCATTACTTTGAAAGAAAAAGGTGCAGGAGCTTTATATGCCGTATTGTAATGAACAACTCTTGAAAAACTATCATTAAAAACAACACTGTTCCCTGAAATATAAACAAGTAACCAGATAACAACAGGAATTACAGCGTATTTAATGTATTTTTTATTCGAAGAAAAATCAATTGCTTTTATAAACGGTACAGGTTTCAGATCTTTTGATTTCTGAGCTATACTCGCTTCAATAAGCTCAATGTTTTGTTGTGAATCTTTCAATTGCAACATATTCAACAACTTATCGCTAACTTCCGGGAAGTGTTTTCCAATAATTTCAGAAGCTTCAAATTCGGTGATCCCCTTTTTCAAGCCGGCCATTTTAAAAATTGGTATAAATATATACTTAACCAAAAAAGTTGTTTCAACTAAAATAAATACCCAAAATAACACGGTTCGGCCTATAGGTTTTAACCATAAAAAATATTCTACAAATAAAGTGAACATCAAATACAATAATCCTATAGTAAAAAAGAGTATCAATCCTTTTATAAGCTCGTTCACATAAAATCGTCGTATAAACTTTTGAAGCTTTACATGTATGTATAAAAAACTATCCAATGCTTTAATTTTAATTCTTAGTAGCGGTTAAAATTAATTAAAATAAGCTAAACGTATCACAATTTAATCCTAATTAGTATATTTAACAAGGTCAGTAGCTGTTTTAACTTTTCGCTTTTACTTCAATTTATCAAATTCTCAAACAGCAACCGGAGGGTTCTTTAATTTCGGAAACAATAGCCTCTTTTCATAAAAACATATTGACAAACATGTATTCTTCAATATTATTTTCTGGCCAAATTTTAAAAATCAATCGAAATAGAACCTTTTTAATAATTAAATGTGCTTATTTATATTGATAAATTATCTTTGTCCTTTAAAACAAATTAAATAATGGAAAACGTAAGAGTACGATTTGCTCCAAGTCCAACCGGACCATTGCATATTGGCGGAGTCAGAACTGCCCTTTTTAACTATTTATTTGCAAAAAAAAACAAGGGTACATTCATTTTAAGAATTGAAGATACTGATCAATCTCGTTACGTCGAAAACGCCGAACAATATATAATTGATGCCTTGAACTGGTGTAATATTCCTTTTGATGAAGGGCCCGGGAAAAATGAATTATTCGGGCCATACCGACAATCCGAACGAAAGCACATATACAAGCAATATTCCGATGAACTTATCTCAAAAGGGAAAGCCTATTATGCCTTTGATACCTCCGAAGAATTAAATTTTCACAGAAAAGATCATGAAGAAAAAGGAAAGACCTTTATCTACAACTGGCATAACAGGAATAAACTATTAAACTCTATTTCATTATCAAAAGACGCGGTTAATCAAAAAATCGCTAATGGCGATAAATATGTGGTACGATTTAAAATGTTTGAACCAGAAATTGAAAATGACGATGCTGTTATTCCTTTCAATGATTTAATTAGAGGTTTAGGAAGTTTTAGAAAACAAATTCTAGACGATAAAATATTATTTAAAAGTGATGGTATGCCAACCTATCATCTGGCGAATATTGTTGATGATCACCTGATGGAAATAAGTCATGTAATTAGAGGTGAAGAGTGGTTGCCTTCTCTCCCTCTTCATATTGCCCTGTATGAAGCCTTTGGTTGGAACGCTCCGGAATATGCACATTTACCATTGATTTTAAAACCTGTTGGAAAAGGAAAATTAAGTAAGCGTGATGGTGATAAATTAGGGTTCCCTGTTTTTCCTTTAGAGTATACAAACACTCAAAATGGTGATGTCTCACGAGGGTATAAAGAAGATGGTTATTTCGCTGATGCTTTTATCAATATGCTGGCTTTATTAGGTTGGAATCCAGGAACAGAACAAGAAATTTTTACTTTAGAAGAATTGCGTATAGTATTTAGTTTAGACCGTGTAAGTAAAAGTGGTGCCAAGTTCAGTCCTGAGAAAACCAAGTGGTTCAATCAACAATACCTGATGCAAAAAAGTGATGAATTTTTAGCCGAAATATTTTTACCTGTCTTATACAAAAAAATGAATATCTCTGTTAATGACAGTGGTGTACCCAACGGATCTTTTGATACCCATCAGGATGACCTTAAATACGTAACAAAAGTAGTATCACTAATTAAAGAACGTGCTACTTTCGTAACTGATTTTTGGGATTTAGGAAATTTCTTTTTCCAATCTCCCGCAGAATACGATGCCAAAGCATCTAAAAAAAATTGGAAAGATGGTACTACTGAATTACTTCTTGAATTAATTGATGTGCTTTATAATATTGAAAAATTTGATTCCGAAAATATCGAAACAGTCGTAAAAGAATGGATCGGATTAAAAGAAATCGGATTTGGAAAAGTAATGCAGCCTTTCCGCTTAAGTTTGGTAGGTGCTATGAAAGGCCCTCATTTATTCGATATTGCCGATATGATCGGGAAACAAGCAACCATTGACAGACTTAAAAAAGCAATTGATACTCTTTAAATTTCTGATTTAGTTTAGGAGTTGGAATTTTACAGTTTTTTTATCCTTTCTGCAAAGCCTTCTTTACCCTTTTTTAATAGCTTCCAAAATTCGTTTAGGAGTTATTGGCATTCTGTTTACCCTTGCTCCGCATGCATCGAAAACAGCATTGGCAATTGCTCCACCAACGCTAATAATTGCCGGTTCTCCTCCTCCTTGAGGCTTTGAATCCATTTTATCAATGAAAACACATTCTATTTCAGGAGTCTTTGAAAACCTTGTAATTTCATAGTTATTAAAATTTCTTGTTGTAACCTTGCCTCCACTGAATTCAATCTCTTCATACAATGCATATCCCAATCCCATGGTAATACCTCCTTCTGTTTGTAGTTTTGCACCGTGAGGATTTACTACTTGTCCCATATCTTGAGCGCAAACAATTCTGACAGGTTGTACTATACCGGTACTTTCATCAACATATACTTCGGCAATTGTTGCTACTAAAGTGCCTGCATCTTTTCCTAAAGCTATACCATATCCATGTCCTTTTTTCTTTTTTTGATCCCAATTAAATGTTTTGGCTGCTAGCTCCAATGTAATAGCCATTTTTTTATCCTTTAAATTTTTCAATCTGAATGCTAAAGGATCAATTCCCACTGCATGCGCAGTTACATCTATATGAGATTCACGGGCAAAGGTTGTTGTATTATTACCGGGTGCTCTCCACGCTCCCGTACCAAACGGATGTATTCCGTCCTCATTAAACATTCTTGTTCGACTGTTTGGAATATCATAAAAAAGATTCGTCCCTCGGGTACCTGCACAATAAATATCAAATTCCCATAAATTAAGATTTCCTTCCTTATCAACACCCGAAGTTACTTTCACAAGTGCCGCAGGTCTGAATTTGTCATACATGAATTCTTCTCTTCTACTCCATGCCAACTGCACCGGTTTTCCACTTAGCCTCGCTATCTTCGCAGCTTCAATTGCTTGTTGATTATATATCTTTCCGCCAAATCCACCACCGAGGAAAATTTGCTTTATATGAACATTTTCTTTAGGAATATCCAATGATTTGGCTAATTGTTCACGAGTTCCAAAAGGTGTTTGAGATGAAACCCACATAGTTAATTTATCTTCCTTGAAAAAACATGTTGCAGTGTGTGTTTCTATTGGTGCATGAGCCTTATATCCGTCCTGATAATTAGCTTCAAGGATCGTTGTAGAAGACTCTTTTCCGCTATCTAAATTTCCTTTTTCTTCAAATACTTTGCTTTTATGAATGTTTTCTTCAAAATACTGAAATATACTCTCATTGTCTGCTTTAGTTTCAGGTATTTTCCATTTAACCTTTACTTTTTTTGATGCTTTGTTAGCAATTTCAGGATCTGCGTGAATAACTGCAATCAGATCTCCCTCTTCTATTAGTTCAGCGTCTTCAAACGCAGTCAATCCAGTAGCATCAAGACTAAGTTTTTTTGAACCATAGACTAAAGGTCTCACTATAACGGCATGAACCATACCGGGTAAGTTAATATCTCCTGAGTATTTAGCACTGCCTGTCACTTTAGCCTCAGCATCTACACTAATAACCGGTTTACCTATTATCTTAAAATCTGTAGATTTCTTAATTTCTGGTTTCGATTTTAAACTTCTAACTATTTTTTTCCCTTTTGCCAGTGCTGCATAAGTTATTTTTCTGGAATGGTCATTTTTTACAAATACAGTTCCGTCAATCACCTCAAGTATTTCTTCAGATACCTTAAGTTGTTCTGCCGCCAGATCAATAAGAATTTCACGGGCTGCTGCTGCTGCAGCTCTTAACACCGGATCAGCAAAACGAGTAGTTAGTGAACCCCAGGTTCCTGCATCATACGGACAAAGATCCGTGTCACCCATAATCATATCTACTGAGCTCATTGAAACTTCTAATTCTTCAGCCAATACTTGCGCTAAAGAAGTAATAACTCCTTGTCCCATTTCAATTTTCCCGGTAAAACAATCAATTCGGCCATCTTCTTTCACCCTTAAAAAAGCATTGAAGTTTTCCATTTCATCTAATTCGCTTTGACTCCACCCCTTCAATAAAGAAAGATCCCCTAAAAAGAAAACAACAATTATTCCTCCTCCGAGTTTTTTTAGAAACTTACGGCGGTCGTAAGAAATATGTGCATCAACATCGCTGAAATACAATTCATTAATTTTATCCGGATTCATAATTTTATTTTTTCGTTCATTTCTTTGGCAGCCATTTGAATGGCATCAATAATACGGTTATAAGAACCGCATCTACATAAATTTTCTTCCATGCCGCTAATAATATTTTCACGCGTTGGATTCGGGTTGTCGATCAATAAACCATATGCATTCATAATCATTCCCGGAGTGCAAAAACCACACTGCAAGGCATCGTGTTTGATAAATGCTTTTTGAATTGGGTGAAGCGAACCATTGGAGGCCAAACCTTCAATAGTTATTATATCTTTCCCTTCTACATCTTCAGCAAAGACCATGCAGGCTCTCTCAGGTTTATTATCAATTAAAACTGTGCAGGCGCCACATTGGCCAATTCCGCAACCATACTTAGTACCCGTTTGATCAAGGTAAGAGCGAATCACAGTTAATAGATACGCTTCCTCGTTAATATCAATTGATACCGGATGACCGTTAAGTGTAAAACTAATAGATTGTTTCATCTGGTTCTTTTTATAATTTTTTTGCTATTTTAACTTTACTATTTATGCATTAAAATTAAGTAATTATTTTATCAAATACTATCACAAAACACTTGTTAAGTGCTATTTAGAATTATTCTAACATTATTTCATTCTATTTGAATTTGGACGCTTACTTTCAGCAAATATTTTTTATATATCTTCTACATATAGATGCAATTTTCTTGAATTAAAATATAAAACATTGTACCTTTAAATATTATTATTAATCCTTAAAAAATATAAAATGATTGAAACGTATATTATTATTTTTGTAATTCTAGTTCTTGTTGTATCGGGTCTGTTTACTGTAAAACAACAAACGATTGCTGTTATCGAACGCTTTGGGAAATTCCAAAGCACCCGAAATGCCGGTTTACAACTTAAAATACCATTGATTGATAGAGTTGCGGGTCGCGTGAGTTTGCGTGTTCAACAATTGGATGTTATTGTTGAAACCAAGACACGAGACGATGTTTTTGTGCACTTAAAAATATCTGTTCAGTTTTTAATCAGACAGGGTCATGTATATGATGCTTTTTATAAACTTCAAAACCCACAAGAACAAATTACCGCCTTTATTTTTGACGTAGTTCGTGCAGAAGTTCCTAAAATGATCTTAGATGATGTATTTGAAAAAAAGGAAGAAATTGCACTTGCAATACAGCGGGATCTAAAAGAGGCAATGCTTAATTATGGATACGATATTATAAAAGCATTGGTAACGGATATCGATCCTGACGAAAAGGTGAAAATAGCGATGAACCGTATCAATGCTGCGGATCGCGAAAAAATAGCTGCACAACATGAAGGTGATGCCCAGCGTATTCTAATTGTTGAAAGAGCTAAAGCAGAAGCGGAAAGTAAGCGTTTACAGGGTAAAGGGATAGCAGATCAACGAAGAGAAATTGCACGCGGTTTGGAAGAATCTGTTGATGTGTTAAATAAGGCTGGAATTAACAGCCAGGAAGCTTCTGCACTGATCGTTATTACACAACACTATGATACTTTACAAAGCATTGGATCGGACACAAAATCAAATTTGATCTTATTACCAAATAACCCAAATGCAGCCAGTTCAATGTTGAATGATATGGTTACCAGTTTAGTAGCTGCTAACAAAATTAATGAGTCTTCTCATAAATCAAATAAGAAATAAACCTAACAACGACACATTCTATTGAAACCCGTGAAATATAGGAATATTTGGAATTGTTACCGGTGAAACTAGTATCGGTGCCAATATTATTAAGGACCTATTCGCCAGTATCTAAGATGTTGTAAGTGGCAGATCTGGTTCTATGAAAGAGTACTGTTAGAAGCTAAGGAAATTGCTTTGAGAGAAATGCAGGAACAGGCTGCAGAGCGTAGTGCGAGGTGCTTCCGCTATTATTGGTATTGATCTCGACTATGAGACGGTTGGTGCTAAAAGCGGAATGCTTATGACTATGGCCTCCGGTACAGCAGTAAAAATTTAATATGTATTGAATTAAATAAGAAAGACCTGTGAAAATAATTCACAGGTCTTTCTTATTTTTATAAGCAGCGTTTAGCTCTTGTCTTCTACTTTTTTCTTTTCTTCATCCTTTTCATCTTCTTTAGAGGCTTTTTTAAATTCTTTTATTCCTCCTCCAAGACCTTTCATTAATTCAGGTAATTTTTTACCACCAAACAACAATAAAATTGCCAAGCCAATAATTATCCATTGCCAAGGACCAACCATTCCTAAAAATATATACAATCCATTCATCTTTTTAAATTTTGAATTACAAAGATAGCAATTTATTCAAAACGACACTTAACTTTTATAGAACTCATTTTAAGCAATATTCTCTCAATTCCAATCATAATGCATCAGGCCAACCAAATATTAGTTCATCGACTTTATAATACCTCCGATAATTTTTTTTGTTTTTAAAGCTTCCGGAGTTCCTTTGTAATATATAGACCCTCCAAACGAAACTTTGGCATCCAGCATTTCAGTCGCATTAATTTTTGCTTTAGCGCCTGAAGCAGCGGTAATAAAAGCTTGTTGACTTTTTAATTCATATGCTTCATAAACACCTCCTGTTGATACTTCCACATTTTGGTTTTGTGTCGAACCAGTTAGTTCAATAATTCCACCGGAAACAGATTTTACAACTAAATATTTTGTATCAACCTCCAGGCTAATCAAACCACCTTCTTGTGTTTTCACCTCTAAATGTTGTTGCTTGATTCTTTTTTCTGATAAAATTTTAGCACCTTCATTTGCGTCCAACACATCAATATTATTTTTATAATTCAAAACAATTCTAACATCCTCTGCTATAAAGCTATCGGGGAATCTTAATCGGATTTTTAATATTCCATCTAAATTCTTTACTGAGACATCTTCTGCCTGAGAGCCTGAAATTTCAATAGTCGATGCATTTGATTTTTGTAATTCAACAGTCAGTCCATTAAAAACTTTCAAAGTAGTAAAATCTCCCAAATTTTTAGAAATTGGTTCTTGTCCAAAGGCAATGGAACTTAATAAAACTAAACAAAGAGCAAAATTTTTCATTTTTTTAAATATTTTATAGTATAACTACCCTGTTAAACAATAATTGTGCCTAATAAGTTAATTATTTACTAATCTTTTCTATAAGCGTGAAATCAAGGTGTTTTCTTTCTAAATCGGTATGCTTTACTTTTATCAATACATGTTCTCCAAGTTGATAAATATTTTTTGTGGATTGTCCGACTAAAGCATATTGTTTTTCATCATAAATATAATAATCGTCCTTTATCTCCCTAATTCTACACATTCCCTCACATTTATTTTCAATAATCTCAACATATATTCCCCATTCTGTAACTCCTGATATAACACCTTCAAATTCTTGATCTTTATGATTTTCCATGTATTTTACCTGCATATATTTAATAGAATCCCGTTCCGCTTTTGATGCTAGTTGTTCCATTTCTGAAGAATGTTTGCATTTTTCTTCGAACCCTTCAGCTTTAGGAGATTTTCCACCTTCTAAATAATGTTGCAATAGTCTATGTGTCATTACATCAGGATATCTTCTGATTGGAGAGGTAAAATGGCTGTAATAATCAAATGCTAATCCATAATGACCAATATTATCTGTTGTATAAATCGCTTTACTCATAGATCTTACCGCTAAGGTTTCAATCATATTAGCTTCGCCGTTACCATGAACATCTTCTAATAGTTTATTCAGTGAATTTGAAATGGTTTGTTTGTCTCTTGTATCAATTTTATTTGTGTATCCAAACTTATTTACAATAGTTTGCAAGGATGCTAATTTTTCTAAATCCGGCTCGTCATGAACTCTGTAAATAAAGGTCTTTTTACTCGGTATTCCTTTATTACTACCTATAAATTCCGCAACCTTTCTATTTGCTAACAACATAAATTCTTCGATTAATTTGTTAGAATCATTAGACTCCTTAAAGAAAACACCTGTTGGTTCAGCATTGTCATCCAATAAAAATTTAACCTCTGCTCTATCGAATGTAATGGCTCCTTGTTGTAATCTTCTCTTTCTTAATTTTTTAGCAAGTTCATCTAGTTTTAAAATAGCTGATACAATTTCCGATTTCACTTTATAAGATTTTCCGGTAATTGAGACTTCATCAGATATAATATTTCCTTTAGATTCTATGATTTCCTGTGCTTCCTCATAAGCAAATCTTTTATCAGAATATGTAATTGTTCTTCCAAACCACTCTTTTATAACTTGTGCTTTGATATTTATTTCAAATATCGCTGAAAAAGTCAATTTATCTTCATTCGGACGCAAGGAACAAACCCCGTTCGACAATACCTCCGGAAGCATAGGTATTACTCTATCAACTAAATAAACCGAGGTTGCCCTTTTATAAGCTTCCGTTCCTATAACAGTGTTTTCTTGTACATAATGTGAAACATCTGCTATATGAATACCTATTTCAAAATTACCATTCTCAAGGTGTTTAAATGATAAGGCATCATCAAAATCCTTTGCGTCCTTAGGATCAATCGTAAATGTAGTTTCTTTTCGCACATCTCTTCGATGATTGACTTCATTTTCTGTAATTTCAAGAGGTATTTTACCAGCTTCAATTTCTATATTCTCAGGGAATTTATATGGTAAACCATATTCTAAAAGAATGGAATGAATTTCCGTATTATGATCACCAGGCATTCCTAAGATTTCCAAAATTTTTCCAAACGGGTTTTTAGATTTGTCGGGCCAGTCCGTAATTCCAACAAGTACTTTTACACCGTGTTCCGCATTTCTTAATTTATTTTTTGGAATGAATATATCAGCATACATCTTTGGATCATCAGGGATGACAAAACCAAAATTTTTACTTAGTTGTAAAACCCCAACAAATTCCGTTTTCCATCGCTTTATAATTTCGACAACATCCCCTTCTTCTTTCCTGCTATTTCTACGCTTGTATGAATAAATTTTAACCGTATCGTTATCCAATGCTTTATTTAAATTTCTGGCAGGTATGTAAATATCATGCTCTAGTTCATCGCAAATAAAATATGCATTCCCATTTGAGGTAGCATCAATAGTGCCTATATAATATTTATCTAATTGAATAATTTTAAATTTACCCCGAGCTACTTCTTCTATTTTCTGTTGCCCTTTTAAAGCTTCTAATTTTTGAATTATCTGATTTCTGCCGTTTGCATCATTAACATCTAGTTTAGAGGCAATTTGGCGGTAATTAAAACTTTGATTTGAAGATTGATTTAATAGCTGAATTATTTTTCGAGTTAAATCTTTAATAATATTTCCCTTCTTTTTATATTTATTTTTTCTTTTTGACATTTATTTTTTTGTTTAATTGCAGCAAAAATACAACTAATTATAGTTGCTGATATTAATAAATGATAATTAAATAACAATTTGTATTTTGTGAAAAATATTAATATTCTCATATGTTAAATAAATGGTTTGTTATTGTAAATCCTGCTTCTGGAAATGGAGCAGCTAAAAAACAATGGCCTAAAATTCAAAATGAATTGAATTGTAAAAAATTTATTTTTGAATTTTCATTTACTAATCATGAAAAACATTCTATAGAATTAGTTCAAAAAGCTATTGAACAAGGGTATACAAAATTCATAAGTGTTGGAGGTGATGGTACCCTACACAATGTAGTAAATGGAATTATGAGTTTAAATCCAACTAATATTTCAGCTATTAAAATTGGTATAATACCTATTGGAACCGGTAATGATTGGGTTAAAACATATCTTATACCTAAAGAATATAAAAAAGCTATACAGATTATTAAGAATGAAAATATTATTGCACAGGATATAGGTAAAATTATAATTAAATCAACTCATAAAGTTGTTTATTTTATAAATCAGGCTGGTATCGGATTTGATGCTCATGTAGTCCATAAAGTAATTAAATATAAATATTTAGGATTTCTGGCCTATTTAATAGGAGCTTTGGTAAGTTTAACAGGCTATAAAAAATCTACTTTAAAAATTAACTTTAATAATATTGTATTAAAAAATAAAACTTTACTATTTCTTATTGGAATTTGTACTTATACAGGTGGGGGACTTATATTAACAAAAGACGCTAATCCAGTTGATGGATTATTTGATATATCATATGTTCAAAAAATTAATTTATTTAACATATTAATAAATCTACCTAATTTATTCAATGGTAAAATTACCAATACAAAATTCGTAAATAATTATAAATCTTCCTATATAAAAATTCAGGTTTTAGATACACAAAAGGCTTATATACAAGCAGATGGAGAAATAATAGGATCAGGAAATTTTTCAGCTATAATACTTGATAAAGCACTTAACTTTATAATTTCATAATAATCAAAAGTTAAAATTATCTTAAAAAAACTGTAACAATTGTTAAAATTACTCGTCTATTATAAACAGAACTACCTATCATGAAAAGGTTATATAAAATTATTGTCTTATTTCTTTTTATATTTTTAATAGGAATTTATTTCACTATAAAAAGTATAAATAATTCATTTTCTACAGATGATAAAATAGAAACTATAACTTATACTCCAAAAATTTTAAAATTAGCTGGACAGGTTTCAGTTATTAACAAACTATATTAAATATAATTTTATTTTAAAAATATTAAAAATATTTTAATTGTTATTATAGTTTGTTGATATATACTATAAGTTTTAATACTTAAATTTTTAAATATCACTTATTAATAATTACTAACATATTATAATTATTTAACTCTTTAATAATCAATAAAAATAAGTTAGATGTTAACAAACACTCAGTACTGTTCATTATCCAATTTAGTTGATAATTTTTTTTTCTAGATTGTTTATAACAGCTAATAATTATGTTAAGAACTTATCATTAAAAATAAATAAATAAAATTGTTTTATAATTTTAGATTTAAGTATTAATGAATTTAATTTACATATAAAAATAATCTTTTCATTTTTGACATCTTATTTTTCAACTATTTACTTTTATTAAAATATATTGTAAATCAATAACTTAAAAAATACTATTAACAATCATTTTATTATTGTTAATAACTATGATTTTGTATTTTTGTAATCAAATTATTAATTCAAAGTAATATTATGATAATTGCAATAGGAAACGATCACGCAGGTACAGAATATAAATTTAAAATTATTAAACAATTAGAAAGTAAGAATATTAAAGTTATAAATTTTGGAACTGATACGAATGATAGTATGGATTATCCTGATGCTATTCATCCGGTTGCAGATGCAGTAGAAAAAGGTGAAGCAAATTATGGTATTGTAATTTGTGGAAGTGGAAATGGAGCACAAATGACAGCAAATAAACATCAAGGCGTGAGAGCTGGACTGGTTTGGAATAATGAATTAGCTTCATTGATTAGGCAACATAATAATGCCAATATATTAGCTATTCCTGCTCGTTTTGTTTCATTACAACAAGCATTGAGTTTTGTTGATATTTTCTTGAGTACAGATTTTGAAGGTGGTCGGCACAAAAACCGAATTGATAAAATTTCTACAAAATTCCGCTAATTTTTAAAGACCAAGTACATTGAAACTATGAGTCATAATCATTCCCATAGCCACGGTTCAATATCAGGTAAAAATTTACTGGTATCAATAATTTTAAATTTAGTAATTACAATAGCACAAATTATAGGTGGATTTATATCTGGAAGTTTAGCATTAATTTCGGATGCAGTTCATAACTTTTCAGATGTTATCTCATTAATTATTAGTTATGTAGCAAATCTGCTTACCAATAAAAAAAAACAAACAATACACTATACTTTTGGATTTAAAAGAGCGGAAATCATTGCTGCTTTTATCAATGCTATCTCATTGATAATCATTGCTGTTTTCTTAGGAATTGAAGCTATTAAACGTTTTAATAATCCCCAGGAGATAGAAAGTGATCTAGTAATATGGCTAGCTTTTTTAGGAATAGCTGTGAATGGTTTCAGTGTTTTATTATTAAAAAATGATTCAAAACACAATTTAAATATGAAATCTGCATATCTGCATTTACTCACAGATATGTTAACTTCTGTTACAGTCTTAATTGGCGGTTTATTAATGAAATATTATCAGATTTACTGGATTGATGCTGTCTTAACTTTACTCATTTCTTTATATCTCATCTATATAAGTTGGGATATTTTAATTACTTCTATAAAGATCTTAATGCTCTTTGCTCCTAAACACATCAAAATTAATGAAGTTGTACATGTAGTTTCAAGTGTTGAAGGTATTAGAAATGTACATCATGTTCATATATGGCAATTAAATGATAAGGATTGTCATTTTGAAGCACATATAGAATTTAAAAATAATATAAAACTATCAGAGTTCGATTTAATTTGCGAAAGTGTAGAGAAAATTAATAGAAAAATTTCAAATAAATCATTGTAACCTACAACCTGAATATTATAGAGATGATAGTAAAGAAATTATAATTCAAGACTAAAAATGCTAACTATTATCACAAAAACATTTTCTGAATTATCTACATTACAATTATACGCTGTTTTACAATTACGGTCAGAAGTTTTTGTTGTTGAACAGGATTGTGTGTACCAGGATATTGATGATAAAGACCAAAAAGCATTACATGTTATTGGATTAAAAAATGAAAAAATAATTGCCTATACAAGAATTTTTAAACCGGGAAATTATTTTCCCAAGGCAAGTATTGGACGAGTAGTGGTTGCTAAAAATGAGCGTGCATATGGATATGGATATCAAATAATGGAAGATTCTATACAGACAATTAAAAAACGATTTAACCAAACCACTATTAAAATATCAGCACAAACGTATTTGAAAGATTTTTATAACACTCTTGGATTTCAACAAGTTGGAGATAGTTATTTGGAAGACGGAATTCCACATATTGCAATGGTCAAAAAATAATAAAAATGAAAAATATATTTGTAACAACACTAATTTTAATAAATATTTTATATTTAAATGCACAAGAAAATTCCCTGGAGCAATTCAATTTTTTAGAAGGAAATTGGGCTGGAACAGGTAGTGGATTTGGAAGCGAAACTTCTACTATTAAAGCTTCGTATCATTTTGTAATGAATAAAAAATACATAGAAGTTAACCACGAATCAATATTTAAACCATCAATAAATAACCCAAAAGGAGATCATCATATTGATCATGGTTTTATAAGCTATGACGGTTTAAGAAAAAAGATCGTTTATCGGCAATTTAATAATGAAGGATATGTAAATCAATATATATTGAACGATAGTTTATCAACGGAGAACATATTTATATTTGATACTGAAACTATTGAAAATTTTATGCCTGGTGGAAAAGCCCGACTAACTATAAAAAAAATTAGTAAAGCAGAAATTGAAACAATTTTCGATGTCTTATTTCCTAATAAAGAATACACTTGTTTTGGCATCAATAAAATGGTGCTAAAGTAATTTTTAAGTATACCTATGTCTAATCTTAAAGTTAAAATCAACAATGTTAAAACTTTGTCAAACGACCACTATAAATTAGATAAGATCAATTTTGATTATCAAATTAAAGATGGTACATGGCAAAAACAAAGTAGAGAATCCTATAACAGAGGGGATGGTGCAGCAATACTACTATTCAACTCACTTAAAAAAAAGGTTATTCTAACCAAACAATTTAGAATGCCAAGCTATCTAAACGGCAACGATGATGGTATGATGATTGAAGTATGTGCTGGTTTACTAGACCAGAATGACCCGATATCCTGTATTAAAAAAGAAACCGAAGAAGAAGTAGGATATAAAATATCGAATCCCGTAAAAATATTTGAATTGTTTTCCACACCAGGAGCTGTCACTGAAAAAATACACTATTTTATTGCTGAATACAATGATGCTATGAAGATAAGTGATGGAGGTGGTGTAGAAAAAGAAACAGAAGAAATCGAAGTTTTAGAAATTGATTTTAGCAGTACCTTTAAGATGATTTTAAATGGAGAGATCAAAGATGCTAAAACCATTATACTTTTACAGTATGCTAAAATCAATAACTTATTGTAAAAAAAGAAGAATATAAATTTTTGAAAACAATTAAGATTTCGTAACTCTAATTACACGATCAACTGTATCAAATTTTGATAGGGTTAATCTTACAATGCTATCTTTTTTAGCAACCAGATCATGTGGAATATTAGCATCAAGAGATACTAAATCACCTTTTATTAAATGATGAGTTATATTGTTTACCCCAAAATCAATGGCGCCATTGAAGATTTCAACAGTAATAGGAAATGAAGTTTTATGTTCTTTCATGAACTGCTTGTTTTTAAATACAATTCTAATTTCTTTTGAGGATTCCGTTTCAAATAATACAGAAATTTCTGGTTTTGTATCACCGAATGTTATATTGTCTAATAATGATGATTTATTCATATTGAAAATGGTTAATATAATTATATATAAACGCTGAATATACTGAATACTTTTTTATATTTTAGCGACAAACAATTTAACTTATTATTTAAGATTATGGCAGACGACAAAGAGAAAGCAGCAAAATTAAAAGCATTACAATTGACTTTAGATAAATTAGATAAAGCCTATGGAAAAGGAACAGTAATGAAAATGGGTGATTTAGCTATTGATGATGTAGAAGCAATTTCAACAGGATCATTAGGGTTGGATTTAGCTTTAGGAGTTGGAGGATATCCAAGAGGAAGAGTTATAGAAATATACGGACCCGAATCATCAGGAAAAACAACTTTGACTTTACACGCAATAGCTGAAGCTCAAAAAGCCGGAGGGATTGCAGCTTTTATTGATGCTGAACATGCTTTTGATCGTTTTTATGCACAAAATTTAGGAATTGACATTGATAATTTGATTATTTCTCAACCAGATTATGGTGAGCAAGCCCTTGAAATAGCAGATAATTTAATAAGCTCTGGAGCTATTGACATAATAGTAATTGACTCGGTTGCCGCATTGACACCTAAAAGTGAAATTGAAGGAGAAATGGGAGACTCTAAAATGGGTTTACATGCGCGTTTAATGTCTCAGGCACTGCGTAAATTAACCGGGACTATTCACAAAACAAAATGTACGGTAATTTTTATCAATCAATTGCGTGAAAAAATTGGAGTTATGTTTGGAAATCCCGAAACAACCACCGGAGGTAATGCATTAAAATTTTATGCATCGGTACGTTTAGATATTAGAAGACGTACTCAAATTAAAGATGGAGATAAGGTTGTTGGAAACATGACTAAGGTTAAAGTGGTAAAAAACAAAGTCGCACCACCATTTAGAATCGCTGAATTTGACATTATGTATGGTGAGGGAATATCTAAAACAGGTGAAATAGTAGATTTAGCTGTTAATTTCGGGATTGTGAAAAAAAGTGGTTCCTGGTTTAGTTATGGTGAAACCAAATTAGGTCAAGGGCGTGATGCCGTTAAAGAGTTAATTAAAGATAATCCGGATTTAGCCGAAGAATTAGAAACTAAAATTAAAGAAGCTATAAATAACGAAGAAAAATAACCTATTTAATAAATAATTATTTTGATATAGTCGTTACAAGAGTAAATGAAACAAGCTATTCTTTTGAAAGATTACATTGTTGTTTTACCCTGTAACGACTATTGTTTTAGCAGTAAATTTTCAAACTCCGGTAGATCCAAATCCACCAGACCCACGGTCAGTTTCATTTAGGTTTTCAACTTCCTCCCACTCAGCACGTTCATGTTTTGAAATCACTAGTTGAGCAATGCGCTCGCCATCATTTATAACAAAGTTATCATTAGATAAATTCACTAAAATCACTCCTATATCACCTCTATAATCGGCATCAATGGTACCCGGAGCATTTAATACAGTAATTCCTTTTTTGGCTGCCAACCCACTTCTGGGACGTACCTGAGCCTCTGCACCTACAGGAAGTGCAATAAATAATCCTGTTTTTACTATAGCGCGTTCCAATGGTTTTAAAGTAATAGGTTCGGAAATATTCGCGCGTAAATCCATACCTGCTGATGCGATGGTTTCGTAATTAGGTAATGGATGTTTTGATTTATTGATGATTTGTATTTTCATGTTTATTTAATAGTATAAAGCCATTTAATGATGTTTAAAATTTACTATTCCAAAAATCTTCATTATGATTTCCTTCTTAATTTATTTTCTTTTTAAAATTGTTGAAATCTCCTTCTTTTCATTCCAATAAATGAGCATCCCAAATACCAACACCAATACAATGGAAATAAAATAGTTCTCTCGGAAATGCATAAATGACAGATATGATATTATTATTGCCACGATCAAATAACTGCCTGATTTTTTTAAATTGTACGGAACAGGATAATGTTTTTTACCAATAAAATAGGACAGAAGCATCATACTTCCATACGCCAGTAATGTAGCCCATGCAGATGCAATAAATCCGATTATTGGTATTAGAACCACATTTATGACAATAGTGATGATCGCTCCAATGATGGAAAAAAACATAGCGTATTTCGTTTTGTCTGTTAATTTGTACCAAATAGCCAAATTGTGATAAATACCTAAAAACAAATTTGCCAACAACACAATAGGAACAATAACAATTGCCTCCCAATAATCAGGATTATTTATAAAGAGCTCTTTTAAAATGTCGATAAAAACAACAATTCCAACAAAAACAAATGCACCAACAATAATAAAATAGTTCAAGATTTTAGCATAGGTTACTTTCGCATCTTTTTTGTCGGCATGATTGAAAAAGAAAGGTTCAGCACCCAATCGGAATGCCATAATGTATAAATTCATAAAAATTGCCAGTTTATAACAGGCTGCATAAATACCCATAGTGCTTTTATCAATGAGTTGGCCTATTAAAATTTTATCCAGATTTTCATTGATCACATAAGCGACACCGGCAATTGCAATTGGCCAGGAGTACGTAAACATTTTTTTAAATAAGGCAAAGTTAAATCCCCATTTAAATTTTAGCAAATAAGGAAGTAATAATATAAATGAGATTGCACTACCGGCTATATTAGCGATAAAGATAAAATTAACAATTGCAACATTGTTTGATAAATTGCTTAGAAACTCAGGAATGATTTTTTTCGCTTTCTTTGAATTCAGGGATAAACTTTAAAAACACCAGGTTAATAATTACAATTACCCCAACATTAATTAATTTAATAACGGTGTATTTTACCGGACGATTTGAAGCACGTAAATAAGCAAAAGGAACGACCATTAAAGTATCTAAAGCAATGATACCAATGAGTAAATTCAATTGCAATGGATCACTGCTGAAATCAAAAATATTTACAAAGAATTCAGAAAAGGAAACAGCTGCAATTACAAAAACAGTAGCCGACACAAAGACACTGATAAAAACTGTTGAAACTAAAGCATCCTTTTTTTTCTCGGTTTTATAAAACCTAAAAAATGCAGTTTCCATTCCAAAAGTTAATAGCACAGCTAATAAGGCGATCCAAATATAAAAGTTGGTGTTTTCAGCATAATTATTGGTTGGCAACGCATCGGTGTGTACACGAACCAATAAAAAGTTAATGATCCTTGGTAAAACAGCTGCAATTCCGTAAATAATAGTGTCTTTTAAAAATCGATTTAGTGCGCTCAAATGAGAATTGTATTGTGATTGAGATTAACCGTATAAATATACAAAAGTAATGCTTAAATAAATCAGTAGATTTTAGTAGGGTTTAGATTTGAAAGATTCCGTTCAGATAAAAGATTTTTAAAGAGGGAATTCAATATTTTTTGAACTTTCAATTATTTCAACCTGCTAATTTTTACGTTTCGAAACTTGATTTCCCCCTTACCCTTACCCTGTAATCCTATAAAGCCTTTTGAGAGTGTTTCATCCTTGATGTCCCCAGTTAACACATTATTAACCCAGACCACGAGATGGTGATTTTCAATTTTTATTTTATAAGTGTTCCACTTGTTGATTGTTTCGACCCGCGCAAGAGGATTAGACTTTGTAACTATTGCTCCGGTTCTGTAATCTTGATTAGGATGTAAATCCCAAATATTTATTTCATAACAATCTACAGCATTGATATCAATATTCTTGCAGCGAATAAAGACCCCGGAATTGATTGTGCTATCAGGATTAAACTCCAGCTCCAAAACAAAATTTTTATAGACTTGACGAGTCATTATAAATCCAGAACCACTATCAAGTTTTCCAATCAATTCGTTGTTTGAAAATTTCCAGTTTGCATCCCCTTTTATAAGCCAGTCGTTTTCATTTTCTTGAAATAAAACAGTTGGATTATGGCAAGACAAACACAGAAAGCACATTGCTAGAATCATCAAATAAAATCGTATTTCCTTCATAAAGCCATGTATTAAATTAATATTCTGTTAATCCTGATTTATTATTTAATGATTTTCCAGGAATCAACCAATTTAATGATTCTGCCTTTTAT
>PVMS01036739.1_pt1 | contig 26738 bp, 14 predicted proteins | sample 1853461 | NCBI WGS metagenome assembly PVMS01 (sample SAMN08582032, study PRJNA380276) | Marine sediment metagenome, whole genome shotgun sequencing project. | isolation source: ocean sediment barecode stripped | collected 2017
ATCTGGGATACCTGGGCATATTGATCGTAGCACCGGTAGTGATATTTTTCTATTTACCCTATTATCGAAAACTCAACATAACTACCGCCTATGAATATTTAGAGAATCGTTTTAACCTGGCCACTCGAATGTTTGGCAGTGTGTCATTTGTATTATTTCAATTGGTTAGAATGGGTATTGTAGTATACTTACCTGCCTTAGCATTATCTACTGTAATCGGTATGGATATATATACCGCTATTATCCTGATGGGTGTGCTGGCGATCGTTTACACCGTTTTGGGAGGAATTGAAGCAGTAATTTGGACTGATGTGCTTCAAGTGGCCGTATTAATTTTGGGCTTGATCTTGGGATTAATCTTCATTACAATTGAAATTGGAGATGTTTCAGGAATTATCCAAACGGCTATCCAGAACAATAAATTACAGATGTTTGATTGGAGATTTAGCACCACTGAGGTAGTTACCTGGTCGTTGTTTCTGGGATCCATTGCTCTTAATATTGCCCCATACACAGCCGACCAGGCGGTGGTACAACGCTATTTGACAACGCGTACTGAACATGAGGCCAGAAAGAGCATATGGTTAAGCGGTATTATGGCGATACCTGCGGGCTTACTTATATTTAGCATGGGCACCTTTTTATATGTTTACTTCAAAGGACATCCCGAGTTATTGAATATTGGAATGGAAAATGATCGCATATTTCCATTGTTTATTGCCAATCAATTACCAGCTGGGGTCGCGGGTTTGGTAATTGCCGGTATTTTTTCTGCTTCTATGTCTAGCTTGGACAGCAGTATGCACAGTGTTTCTACGGTGATAACGGTGGATTTCTATAAACGATTTACCAAGGAAACTACTGATGCAACCAGTTTGTCAGTCGCTAGATGGGTAACTGTTATAGTAGGGATCCTGGGGACCATTGTGGCCTGTATCATGGCCTTATATCCTGTAACTTCGTTGTTTTTCCTATTTCAGGAATTCGTGGGTCTTTTTGGCAGCGCTTTGGCTGGAGTGTTCATTCTTGGGGTGTTTACTAAACGGACCCATGGGAATGGGGCTTTGACAGGCGCTTTCATTAGCGTGATGGTGCTGGCATATGTTAAATATTGGACTCAATTGAACTTCTATATATACCCTTTAATTGGCATTCCTGTTTGCGTGGTTTGCGGTTATGTGACAAGCAGATTCTGGCCTGCAAAACTGACAGTTATAGAGGATCTCTCATTAAAGACACTAAAATCTAAATAACGGGCAAAGTTCATATTGGATGATCAGAAAGAGAATTGTCATTATCTGGAATTAATTAAAATTTCCATTGGAATTTAGTAATGAATCTAACATCTATTAATGAAGTGAAACTATTTTTCCAACGTAACAATATTCAAAAGACTATAAATGCTAATTCTAATAGCCAAAAAATCTCAAAATAATGAACAAAATTTATCTTTGGGCAATTTTAGTGCCACTTACTTCGATAGGATGCCAACCTAAATTGGACAATACTGCTAAGCATTCCGTTAACAATCGTATAACGTTCATTGATAACGAATTTAATGTTCCCTTTATTGATCTCGCCCGAGATACTATCCGTCAATTTGTGGTAGAGCGTGAAGAAGGGACATATATCGGACATCCGACTACTGTTAAATTGAATGAAAACGGAAAAGAGGTTATACTGGCAGTTTACCCACTAGGTGCGCATGCCAAAGGAACAACTACCATGCGGAGAAGTGACGACGATGGCAAGACCTGGTCAGCCAGGATCCCGGGGGCTAGCGCCTTAGGAAGGATAGAGGAGGTGCCAACCATTCATAAGGTAAAAGACGCTGAAGGAGATGAACGATTAATAATATTTACAGGCTTATATCCCACAAGAATGGCTGTTTCTGAGGACAATGGCAATTCTTGGGAGCCGTATAAGCCTGTTGGGGATTGGGGTGGTATTGTAACCATGGGTGATTTGATTCCTATTAAGAATAATTCAATAAATTCCGACTTTGCTCCTGGGAAATACATGGCCTTATTCCATGATGATGGTAGATTTATTAAAGGAAGTAACGAAGTATACAGGAATCCTAAAAAATTTATTTTATATAAAACACTAACAAATGACGGAGGACTCAATTGGTCTTATCCAGAGGTGATTTGGGAAGATTCACTACGTTTGATTTGCGAACCCGGATTGGTACGTTCACCTGACGGTAAGGAACTGGCCATGTTACTAAGAGAAAACTCCAGGCGCTATAATTCTCAAATTATGTTTAGTAGAGATGAAGGCAAAACCTGGACAACGCCCCGTGAATTACCCAGAGAACTTTGTGGTGATCGTCATGTGATTCGATATAATACCGATGGACGTTTGGTGGTAGTTTTTAGAGACCATCAAAGACAAACAGCAAAAGGCCCCACCGAAGGCGACTATGTGGCCTGGGTAGGAACCTATAACGACCTGGTTGAAGGAAACCATGGTCAGTATAGGGTCAGACTGCTGAAAAACTATAAAGGTTATGATTGTGGTTACTCAGGATTGGAAATATTAGCAGATGGTACATTCTTAGCTACCACTTATCTACAATATAGGATTGAAGACAATGGAAACAATAGTGTCATTGCCGTAAGATTCAAATTAAATGAATTGGATGTTATAGGTGACACCCACAGGCTCAATTAATTGACGATGATGACAGGGTCGTGCAAAGAATCATGTAGGTATAGAAATTTTAAGTTTCTTTTTCTTGCAGTGTTCATTTGTATTGGATTCCTATTGAAAAATATGCTTAAAACCTAAGCTACATGATTTTCGAACTTCAAAAACAGGGAGCAACGGTCATCCTGATTGCTCCTAATGCATTGGGTCAGAAACCGGGGAAATTACAAAATGACCGACTGAGTCAGTATGTTCAGGTAATACGTGATCTGTCTAGAAAGTATCAGACGGGTTTGGTGGATAATTTCCAGATGTTTTGTGATTACCATAATCTGTCCGGACAAGATATGGACGATCTAATGTTGGATGGTACACATCCAAACGACAAAGGCCATGAGATGATTGCTGATCAATTGGTTAAAGAGATAATGGGAATATGAGATGAACAAAAGTTATAGACTAATTCCCGCCTTTTTGATAATTATCCTTATGAAGGCTTGTAGCCTGAATCCAACATATGACGAAAACCTTCATATCAGGGTTAATACACACCAGTACAAAACCCCGGTATTAATAGGCAAAGAAAACAATGCGATCTTAAAAATAAGTGTGTATATACCGGATACCGCAGGGCCTCTGGTGGTAAAACAGATTTTTATTAATACCAAGGGCACCACTGATTTAGCAGATGTCGAGGCTATACGACTTTTTTATAGCGGAGATTCAGATGATTTTAGTACCAAGCAGCAATTTGGTAAAACTGCAACTCCGGATGAAAAAGTTATTTTTAAGAGTAAACGAGATTTGACTCCAGGGGTGAACAACTTTTGGGTTTCCTATCAGTTATCGCCAAATGCGGACTTGCTTCATAAAGTTGACGCCCTTTGTGATCGAATTGTTATTGATAATATGGACATTATTCCCATCCTGAAATCTCCTCCGATCAAGAAACGCATCGGTCATGCCTTACGTTATCCCGGAGATGACGGGGTCGATACTTATCGAATTCCCGGTCTGGTAACTACCAACAAGAGTACGCTAATCGGGGTATATGATATTCGGAAAAACAGTTCGGTGGACCTGCAGGAAGATATTGATATTGGCATGAGCCGCAGTAGCGATGGTGGTCAAACTTGGGAGCCCATGAAAGTAATCATAGATATGGGTGAGTGGGGTGGAAAACCTCAAAATGAAAATGGAATTGGAGATCCGTCAATCTTGGTAGATCGACAGACCAATACTATTTGGGTGGCGGGAATCTGGGCACACGGTCATCCCGGTGAAAGAAATTGGTTTGCATCTAGACAAGGGTTGGAACCTGCGGAAACCAGCCAGTTTATTTTGGCGAAAAGCGAGGATGATGGGGTTACCTGGTCTCAGCCAATAAACATTACCAAACAGATTAAAGACCCCAAATGGCATCTGCTGCTGGCCGGACCCGGGAAAGGCATCAACCTGAAGGATGGTACTTTGGTTTTTCCTGCACAATTCAAGGATGAAAACCAGGTGCCGTATGCATCATTAATTTATAGCAAAGATCATGGTAGTACCTGGCACATGGCAACGGGTGTCCGTGAGGAAACTACTGAAGCCCAGGTTGTGGAACTGGCTGATGGCAGTATCATGATCAACGCACGAAACAATGAGGCCAAAGATAATAAGGGTATTGGCAGGGTGGTTGCCACTACTCGCGATTTGGGTAAGACCTGGCAAGAACACAGTTCCTCTATTGGATTATTAGAAGAATCCACTTGTATGGCAAGCTTGATAAGTGAATCCTTTGATGGGTTCGAAGAGGTCTTGTTGTTTTCCAATCCGAACACCCATACAGGCAGGTTTAATATGACCATAAAGACCAGCATAGATGAAGGGTCCTCCTGGCCTGTAGAAAACTGGTTATTACTTGATGAAGGCAAGAGTTACGGTTATTCCTGTATGACAAAAATTGATGACGAAACCATTGGGATTCTATATGAAGGAAGCCAGGCCCATATGGTATTTGAGAAAATAAGGATTGACAAACTGGTGAAACAATAATACATTATATTAATATGCGATAACTCTAATTCTTATACTGACAATAGCGCTAATACACTGCAATGGACCATCTGAGTCCGTCTATAATGTTAAACGTATTGGGCAAACAGATACCCCAGTAACTGATCTTAATTCTATAGATTGGTCAAATAGTAACCTGTTAAATGATTTCGTATCTCCCTGGCAAGATGCCCCCGCCAATACCACTTTTAGAGCACTCTGGGACCAGGAAAATTTCTATTTCAAGTTTGATGTCCAGGAGAAAAACATTTTGATTTATCGCAAGGACGATGCTGAGCAGGAAGTTGTGGGGTCAGAACGAGTGGAGATCTTCTTTCGTCAGGATGATCAGCTAAATCCATATTATTGTCTGGAAATGGACGCAGCAGGAAGAATATTCGATAATGAGGTTCGTCATTATCGCCAATATAATCCCCAGTGGACCTGGCCCGAAGGTCAGCTACAGATTCAGGCGGAACGCAACCATAATGGGTATTCGCTCACTGGTAAAATCAGCCTTAAGTCCCTGAAGGAATTGGGGTTGCTGAAAGAAAATAAATTACAGGCGGGATTATATCGGGGACGCTGTTTAAAGATTGGTGGTAATGATTCCTCTTTTCATTGGATCAGTTGGGTGGATCCGAAAACGGAAAAACCCGATTTTCATGTGGCCAGTTCTTTCGGGGAGTTGGTGCTGGTGGAGTAACCACACCCCCCTAAAACCCCCAGTTCACAATGGTCAATAGTAAATAGTCAATTTGCTTAATCGTTAATTCTTAATCCTTCTTCCATTATGTTACCATTACACTAGAATTCACGTCTTATTTATTAGGGGAATTATTAACCCAGGTAATATATTTAAACTAATCCAACTTTTAATAAGCCCTGATTTTTATATTTTTAGAGTCGTTTGTGTAAAATTTAGTTGAAACTGTGAAACAAGTTTACCAGGAGACCAATCAGAATGATCCCCGACCTGCTGATTTGCAGCCAATGGTGAAACAGTTCCGTGAGGTAGACCCTGTTCTGCTAAATAATGGAACAGATGCCAATGAGATTTCACAATACGCCGGTAAACCAAACGGATTGGCTGCCAGGACTCATTCAGGATTAACACCCTATAGTGGCCCTTGGGATACAAAGCAGGTAATGCACTTACTCAGACGGACACTGTTTGGTGTGAAGAAAACCGAGTTGGATACGTTTAAAGCCCTGACACCGACCCAAGCCGTGGATCGTTTGCACCAGGCTTCCCCGGCTCCACCACCCCCGCTGAACTACTATAATGACTCTTCTGAAGGAATAGAGGACCCCAGTACACCGTTTGGGGAGACTTGGATCAACGCACCCTACGCTAATGAATATGAAGGTCGCCGGATCGTCTCACTAAAAAGTTGGTTGATTGACAATATATTAAATCAGGAAGCCACCCTGAGTGAGAAGATGCTGTTGTTTTGGCACAATTTATTAGCAACCCAAAGTTGGGGTATTTTTATGGCCAAAACCAGCTATCAATATTTTGAACTTTTACGAAGGAATGCCTTCGGGAATTTCAAAACCATGATCAAAGAGCTGACTCTTGACCCGGCCATGTTGGTATTCCTCAATGGTACACGAAATAAAAAAGAGGCACCCGATGAAAACTATGCCCGTGAGCTACAGGAGCTATTCTGCATTGGCAAAGGCCCAAATTCTGGATATACTGAGGGTGATGTCCAGGCTGCAGCCAGGGTATTAACCGGTTGGGTGATCAACTGGGAAGAAGTAAATGGGGAAGGTGCAGTCACCAGCCATTTTTGGGAACAAACACATGACACCAACGACAAGCAGTTTTCGGAATTCTATGGTAACCGGATAATCCAGGGTAAATCAGGGGCAGAAGGAAAGGATGAACTGGACGAGTTGATTGAGATGATCTTTGAAAATAATGAGACCGCCCTGTATTTAAGTCGGCGGTTGTATCAGTTTTTTTGTGTATGGTGAAATCGATGCCAATGCTGAACAAAATGTAATTGCGCCTATGGCAGACATGCTTAGGTCAAATAATTATGAAGTTCTGCCTGTGCTGGAAGCCCTTCTTAAAAGTGAGCATTTTATGGATACCATTAATTTTGGTGCCTTGATCAAGAACCCCCCGGACCACTTATTAGGATTGTGGCGAACATTACAGGTCCAATCTCCAGATCCAGCCGACCCCGTTTTGAACTACAAAATTCGCAGGAGCATGCTTTGGAATATGGCCAACAAAGGTCTTGAAATTGCCGACCCTCCCAGTGTATCCGGCTGGCCGGCATACTATCAGGCACCGCAATACGACAAGGCCTGGATCACTACCGCCACCATCTCCTCCCGTGCCAGTACCAGCGACTCGTTGATTTTTTGGGGTTTCTGGGTTAATCAAAATATTAAAATTCCTGCAAATTTGCTCACTTTTGTAGGTGATTTAGATCAACCGGATGACCCAAATCAGTTACTCAACGATCTGAGTGAATTATTTCTGGGTCTGCCTTTGGGTACCAACGAAATTGATGAGTTAAAGACTATTCTACTTTCCGGTGAACGGGAAGATCGTTACTGGACCGAGGCCTGGAATGATCATGAAAATGATCCGGGTAATGAAGAATATAAATTGATCGTAGAGACTAGAATAAAATCATTGTTTCAGCGATTGTTGCAAAGAGGTGAATTTCAACTTGCCTAATGAAGAGAAGAACTTTTTTACATCGTGCCAGTCATGCAGTAGCTGTTCCCGGCTTACTGGGTAGTTTGGGATTTTCTATGCCTGGGGGCGGCACCTTAAGTTCGCTACTGAAATATGCCTCTGATCATGATCACGTTTTGGTAATAGTTTACCTGGAAGGAGGGAATGATGGGTTAAATACCGTAATACCGTTAGATCAGATGTCAGCCCTAAGTAACGTGAGACAGCACGTGTTTATACCGGAAGACCAGCTGTTGCCTCTAAACAATACCGAGGTGGCCTTGCACCCTTCACTGGCAGGATTTAACTCCCTTTTTGATGAAGGAAGACTAGGGATCATTCAGTCCGTAGGATACCCTGAACAAAACTATTCTCACTTCCGCAGTACAGATATTTGGATGTCTGCTTCGGATTCCAAGCAGCTGGTAAACTCAGGGTGGAGCGGACGCTACCTGGATAGTCAGTTTCCCGGTTACCCTGAAGCTTATCCTAATGAAACCGTAACAGACCCTTTGGCCATTGAGATTGGTTATGGAGCATCCCTGGTATTTCAGGGACCCGCAGCTGCCATGGGCATGGTGGTTAGTAACCCTGATTCATTTTATGATCTGGTTGATAATATTGAGGAACCGACCCCGGATACCTTGGCCGGTGAAAAACTTCGATACGTACGCCTAATAGCTAAGCAGTCTGAGCTATATGGAGATGTAGTGAAAAAGGCTGCTAAAAAGGTGACCCAGCAACGAAGTTATCCGGAAGGCAACAGGTTGGCTGATCAGTTAAAAATAGTTGCCCGGTTAATTGCAGGTGGGTTACAAACTCCATTATACCTGGTACGGCTCGGAGGGTTTGATACACATAGTAACCAGGTAGATGATAACAATCATACCAGGGGCAGGCACGCGAACCTCCTTAGAACACTGGATACAGCTGTGACTAGTTTTATGAGAGACCTGGAATTCCAGGGAGCAGACGATAGGGTGGTGGGGATGACATTCTCTGAGTTCGGTCGCCGTATAGTTTCAAATGCCAGTTCAGGAACGGACCACGGGGCTGCAGCGCCCATGTTTGTATTTGGAAATGATGTAATAGGAGGTGTTTTGGGTGAAAATCCTCAAATATCCAGAAGTGCAACTTATGAGAATAACTTAGAAATGCAGTACGATTTCCGTCAGATCTATGCATCAATGTTAGAGCAATGGCTGGGATCTTCCACTGCCAACAGAGAGCAAGTCTTACTGAAACCTTTTGAAACTGTACCCATAATTGGAGAGAGTTACCTCAGTAACCTGGAAGCAGATGAGTTTCTGAAGGTGTACCCAAATCCTATTAATGGACCCACCCAGCTTGAATTTATTACCAACGGATCACCAATTGAAGTAGACTTAATTGATTTACAGGGACGCCGGCTACAACAACTCTATTCCGGAAGTCCAACGGCTGGTTTTCAACGTATTACCTGGAATCCTGGCCAGCTCTCCAACGGTCAATACTTAGTGGTACTCCGAGGGTTGGATAAACCGGCAGTACAAAAAGTGATTGTGATGTGGTAGCTAGGGTGCAATTTGTATTTTCAATTCCACAATAATTTCAGGATATTTAATGCTCAAGCTAAACTATCATGACCAGACTAATTTTAAAAAACACTTTGGTTTTGTTAATGGCCATCCTCATTTCTTCAGGGTCTACAAACAAAGAAAATAAACCGCACTTTGAAGCGCAAACAATAGATTCCAACGTACAAATAGGTTATGGCCTGGCCATAGGCGATGTAGATGGAGATGGTAAAGATGACATATTACTGGCTGATAAGAAACAATTTGTTTGGTACCGTAATGGGGACTGGAAGCGGTTTGTAATGGTCGACAACCTTACCGATCGGGATAATGTTTGTCTGGCCGCCCGGGACATAAACGGCGACGGTCAGGTAGAGGTCGCCGTAGGTGCACAGTGGAATCCGGGAGAAACCAGTGATAAGGACAAGTCCGGGTCGGTTCACTACTTAATCAGACCTCATGATCCTACTCAACTATGGCAACCGGTAAAGCTCCCTCACCAGCCTACAGTACACCGGATGAGGTGGCTTAAAACTGGTGACAGCTATCAATTGATTGTGCTTCCTCTACATGGAGTAGGCAATAAAGATGGTCAAGGTGAAGGGGTCAAGGTGCTGGCTTACAGCATGCCCCATAACCCCCATGACCAATGGCAACTCACCCTACTTGACCAGAGCATGCACATTACTCACAATTTAGAGGTAGTTGTTCGTGGGGAAACTGAATCTTTATTAATTGGAGGGAAAGAGGGTGCAAAAATGATAAACTTTCATAATAATGCCTGGTCGAGTGTTGGACCTGATGAATGGTTGATCAATGATCATGGATTCGGAGAAATACGAAAAAATAATAATCTCATCGGAGGGATTCAACCCTTACACGGCCATCAATTAGTCATTTATGATCAAAAGGGAAGCAGAAAAATTTTAACAGATTCTTTAAAACAGGGACATGCCCTGGCTTTGGCGGATTTATTATCACATGGGCAGGATCAAATAATAGTTGGTTGGAGAAATGAAAATTCTCGGGGAGAGTTTGGCATTAAAATGTTCATAGCTGCTGATCCTGAATGGAAAAACTGGCAATCTATTTGGATCGATAAGAATCAGATGGCCTGTGAGGACCTTAAAGTAGCTGACCTCAATGGTGATGGCAATAAAGACATAATTGCAGCCGGACGAAACACGCATAATTTGATCATATATTGGAATAATAGGGAATAATCGACTAGATTCTACCGGGAACAATACTCCTCAATATTGTTGGATTAAATGTAGTTCTTGGTTTATTTGATAAAATTTTAGTTGGTTATGGCCAAGGCAGAGAAATTCGGCACTTTCGGAGGAGTATTCGTTCCTTCTGTGCTTACCATACTGGGTGTAATAATGTACCTGCGCTTTGGTTGGGTAGTGGGTAATGCCGGATTAGTCGGTACCATAATAATAATATTAATCGCCCACGTCATTTCAATTACCACCGGACTTTCCGTTTCTTCTATCGCCACCGATAAAAAAGTCAAAGCTGGTGGCATTTATTATATACTTTCAAGAAGCTTGGGGCTACCAATAGGTGGAGCCATCGGTATAGCTCTATTTATAGCCACCGCACTAAGTATTTCCATGTATATCGTTGGTTTTGGGGAAAGCTTTAATAACGCAATTGGATTGAGTCATCCTGATATGGATGTGACAGAAAGAGTAAATAACCTGCGAATTACCGGATCCATTACCCTGCTGGTAATTACCACCATTGTTTTGGTCAGTACTTCTTTAGCTATTAAAACACAATACTATATTTTAGGAGCTATTGTATTGTCTCTGGTATCAATTTTTGCCGGTGGTTTATTTATAGACCACGGTTTTGCTCCATCTTCAACCCAACTGCTTTCCGGAGGGGGATCTGTATCTATGGAAACAGTATTTGCTATATTTTTCCCGGCCGTAACGGGTTTTACCGCAGGCATAGCCATGTCCGGCGACCTAAAAGACCCAAAAAAATCTATTCCTTTGGGAACCATGGCAGCCATTGGAGTCGGTCTAGTGGTTTATATCAGCTTAGCGGTTTTTTTGGCCAACACCATAGACTCCAATGTCTTAAGAGAGGACCATAACATACTGGGCAAAATAGCTTTATTTTCAGCGTATGGAGCTCCTTTCCTCTTGGCAGGAATTTGGGGGGCCACTTTATCTTCTGCTTTCGGTGGCATTCTGGGTGGACCGCGAATTTTACAGGCTATGTCTCTGGATAAGGTGACTCCAAAACTATTTGGTAAAGGGGTGGGTAAATCAAATGAGCCAAGAAATGCGCTGTTGTTTTCTTTCATTATTGCTGAGGCAGGAATCCTAATTGGAGAGTTGGATTTGATTGCTCCAATTGTTTCAATGTTTTACCTGGCAGCATATGGTTTTATTAATCTTACCTCCGCACTTGAAAGTTGGTCAGGATCCGATTTTAGGCCTACATTCAAAATTCCCAAGGCGGTCAGCCTAATTGGTGCCTTGGCCACTTTTGCAGTAATGTTCAAACTGGACATGATGGCCATGTTTGGTTCGTTTATCGTCATTGGGATTATTTTTCTTTACCTAACTAAAAAACAGATCAATCTGGGGTTTAGTGACGTTTGGCAAGGTGTATGGTCTGAAGTCATCAGGGCTGCTTTATTTAGAGTGAATCAAAAGACACCCGACAAAAGAAGTTGGAGACCAAATATTATTCTGTTTAGCGGTGACCCTGAGAAGAGACCGTATCTACTGGAATATGGAAAAAGATTAGTGGGTCGACTTGGATTACTTTCCAACTTTGATTTAGTGGAAGACCTGAATACTCAGGTGCCTTTTGCCAAACGGGAACAACCTGTGGAAAATTTGGAGGCTGGTATAGGCGTTTTCACTCGACAATATAGTTGTAATGATGTTTATTCTGGGATTGAAAGGATTGCAGAGACCTACGGTTTCTCAGGTTTGGAACCCAATACCATCCTAATGGGTTGGGCACGTTACTCCAAAGACCCCCTTAGATTTAGCCAGTTGATCAAGCAATTCCAACAACTGGATTATTGCTTATTGATCATGGATTATGACCAGTCTGCTGGTTTTGGGAATAAAAAAAGAATCGATATTTGGTGGGAGGGTGAGGGACGACACATCTCCTTTGCGCTGACTATTTCACGGTTCTTAAACACCTCTGACGATTGGCAGGAAGCAGCGATCCGGCTTTATATTTTAGCAGATACCAGTCAAGTAGATGACATGGTTATTTACCAGACCCTAGATCATGTACAGGAGGAACTGAGAGTAAAGGTGGATGTAAAAATAATCAATGCCGCTCTGGACCATAGATCTTATGAGCTAATACAATCTGAGTCATCCGGTGCCGATTTAGTCTACCTCGAATTGCCTGATCTAGAAGAGGGAGGTGAGAAAGAATTTTTTCAAAAAACTGATGCGCTCTGTAAAGAATTAGGTACGGTGATTTTATACAAAGCCTCCAAAGAATTTGATTCCATTAATTTAGGCCTACGGAAAAGAGATTTGGAGAGCCCCGAAATCAAGAGCGTGGCGGGATTGGAGCTAGATAGTGCGCCTTCTTCCAATATTCCTATGTTGATTTCCCCTGCTCAGACTGTAATGGCAGAGAATTTTCAAGCGCTTGACTCCAGTATTGCCCGCGTCATTGAGAATTACTATCAAGATTATTTGGTGCCATTTGCTCAAAATAAAATCCAATTGATCTTATCTATCCAAGAATTTACCTCTGAAACCTATGAACGTCTGAGGACCAATTTGCAGACAGAATCTGAAAGTGTTCTTAAAATAATAAGCCAACTTGAGAGAGAATTTCTGGACCAGGTGCTTCATGATGTGGTGGAATTTCAATCTCATGAATTAAGATCACAGGAACAGACTTTATTGGCTGCTGCTGATTATGTAGCAACAGAGATCAACGAGACCATAGTAAAATGTCCTCCAAGTTTATTAGTAAAGTATAATAAGAGTTTATTGTCAGATGGAGATTACCATAATTTCAATTGGATGCAGAGACTTAAATCCAAAATTTCCAAAGCCCCATTGGAATACCGTTTTAATTTTCAAAAATTAGCAACCTTACAGCTAAAACAACATACCCAAAAGGCTTTCCTGGATATACAAAAACAAATCAACCAGGATAGTGATCAATTTGGTGGAGATCTGCGCAAGTATATTCGTCGTACTGCCGCTGGTATGCACAATTTAAAAACTGTTGAAAGTAACCATGAGCTTACTTCTGAAAATCTAGCTGTTGAAACGGCACAAATTGATAGTCGTTTCGAGGGTTTGAAAGACAAAGTTGGCTCTAAGATTATCGCTTACCGGGATTATCTTTTAGCAGATAATCGAATGCACTTGCAGCAATTTGTCAGTGATGTTGATGCGATTGCCATCAATAAAGTGGTAAGATCTCAACTGAAGTCTCAAAAACAATGGAACCGGCTGCATTTACAGATTACCGAAACGGTAGCTGCCTGGGGTTATAATCAGCCTTTGTACTTCAATGTACACCAACTGGAAATAAGGCTATTATCTCTGCAAAATGACCTATGGGAACAGGTGGTACAACTTGCTACGGAATTGACTCAACTATCTACTAAAAAGTTGCTTAAACAAATAGATCAATTGATCTCATCTCTTCATAGAATGAAAGACCAGTATGAAATTGGCAAAAACCCAAAATTAAACATTACCCACCAGCTTGCTGATTTTTCGGTTTTAACAGAAAGCGTGGGGAGGTTTATTGAGGCTACCAAGCAATTGATAGACGACCTTCCAACTCAAATGCTGGTACCGAACATACAAAATAATACCCGGGACACTTCTGAAGAGATAGACACCATTGAAGTCTCGCCACGAGATGTAGTAAATTATCTTTTCCAGAAAAACTTGATAGCACCATTGGAAGAGCATGCCGGACAACTTCAGCCAGTGGTTTCAAAGACGGACCATACACTTGCAGATGTCCTGCAGGTAGTAAATTTGTCTTTGAACAGTGCGTTCTCAGAAGTTGATTCAGGCCCCGAAAACTTCTCAGCAAAGGTTATTGAAGTGATAGATGATGAAATTGCCAGGTTGCTGGATAGCAAACGACAAGTTGAAGAGTTTATCAATCAAACAACAGATGGATTAAAGAAAAATTATAAAGAGGTTTCAGAAAACTTAAATGCTTATGCTCTGATTAAATATGCCCTGGATTTTGATTACTACTTATTGACTCAAAAGCAAACTCAGGTAATCAACAGGTTTTCTGCATATTCTCAAAATATTAAAAATTATATCCTGGCAGGGCTGACAAAATTATATTACAGAAGAAGCGAAGGCCTGATAGCTGCAAAGCGCTTTCAAAACTTAAGTTTGGACGCCGGAACCCGGACCGACCGTATTTCAAAGATGATAAACGAAGTAATACCAGATGATCGCGTCTTGGAAGATTTGCCATTCTATTACAAACAACTATTCTTAAGACCCCATAATGTCAATGAAGAGCTGTGGTTAGTCAGAAATCAGGATACAGTACAGGCGGATACCTGTGTAGCGCATTACCAAAGAGTTCAATCCGGCGGATTACTAATTCTTGGAGCACCCCTTTCAGGCAAGACCTATCTTTCTGAATTTATTGCTAAAAGTTATTTTGACGTGGACCGGATGTTTATGGTAAATCCTCCTGATGAAGGAAGCATTGATACCAAAGTTTTTGAACGGTCAATTAAAAAGAGTTTGAAACACTATGGAGACCTGGAGTCAACTTTCGAAAATATGAAGACTGATTCGGTGTTAATTTTCAACGATGCTGAACTATGGTGGGAACGCGATGAAAATGGATTTGAAGTGTTAGATACCCTGATTGATCTGATTGATGAATACAGCCACAAGTGCTTATTTATGGTCAATATGAATATTCTAAGCTTTCAGCTCATCAATAAAATAAAAAAAATTGAAGATAGCTTTTTCAAAATTTTAAAAACAAACCCTTTTAACGCGGAAGAGTTAAAGGATGTGATCCTGTTACGTCATAAAACCAGTAGATTAAAATTTGAGATAACAGGCAAACAGGAAGACGAGCTAGGTGAATGGAATCTAGCGAAGCTTTTCACAAATTATTTCGACCTTGCTCAAGGTAACGTAGGTGTGGCATTGCAACAATGGATTAGCAATATTAAAAGTATATCCGATAATGGAGTAATCCGTATAAGATACCCCAAGTACCCCGATCAAGAGGTATTGGGTAATATTGATAAAGACCGTGCTATCCTTTTGATTCAATTTATTCTACACAAAAGGCTCAGTGCAGAGCGCTTGCTGGGAATCTTAAAAATCCCTAAAGAGGATTTGGATAAAAGGCTAGAGGTATTGAATCGATTGGACATCTTGAGGCAAAGAAATGGAGTATGGGAAATTAATCGTTTCTTACAACCTTTTTTGATAGCTGTATTTGAGGAAGATCTTTTAATTTAACTAGTATCAATGTAGTAAATGGCTATTTCAGAGATCACCATAGTAAAGCTGATAATTGTAGCGCTGATACTTTTTGCACTGCTTTGGGTGTTGAAATTCACCTGGAGGAATGCACCAATAAGGCGCACCTTCAAAGTAAAGGTAGATCGCATTATACCTTTAGCCGAAGGTGTAATATGGTTGAGTTTTACCTTGTGGTGTATCCGGCAATTGGTTCAAAACGACCTGTGGAATTCGATTGGTGTTTTAACGGTGGTACTACTGGTGGTTGTTGCACTATTCTGGTTGGTTATCCGTGATTATATGGCTGGGATCATCCTGAAATCAGACGGATCCATGAAATTAAATGACTGGATAAAAATAAAGGGGATTGAAGGAAAAATAACGGAAATGGGTCAAAGAGCCATGATCATAATCACCGATTCGGGGGAGACTTTAAATGTTCCCTACAGCGCTTTGTCTGGTGAGATTAGCGTTAAACCAAATCCCAGTGAAAAGTTAATTAGCCACACATTTGAGATAGAGATATCCAAGAACACAGATTTAGAATCTACCATTGATCAGATACGCAGGGCCATTTTGAATGCTCCATGGTCATCGGTCAAAAAAAGTCCGGAAATAAAATTAATGAATGATTCTCCAGAGGCTTACTTATTTGAAATCAGTATTTATTCCATCAGGTTGGTCTATTTCCAGAAAATAAAAGAGCACCTGAAATCAAGTCTTGGTCTTTCTTAAGCAAACAAATCCATTATCGGTTGGCCTTGTCCATCCGGTGTAGTATAGAAGGGCCGCCCTTCAATGGTATAATGCGTTTCCGGATGCATACCCAAAGCGTGATAGATCGATTGATGCACCTGGTCGATGACCACGGTATTTTCAATGGAAGCACATGGCCTTTCATCTGCAGTTTTGCCGTATACCAAACCGTTTTTTATACCACCGCCCCACATCAGTATTGAACTGCCATCGGTAAAATGGCGGTGCATGCCATAAAATTTTTCATCTTCAATCTTGTCCGGCTGGTCTACTTGATTTTTGACTTTTTCTCCTGGCCGACCTTCTAAAATGGCATCGCGGCTAAATTCGCTGGCCAGTATGATCAGGGTCCTGTCGAGGTGCCCGGTTTGGTCCAGGTCCTTGATTAATTGGGCGATGGGACGGTCGATCAATTCTTTCATTTTACGGGCACGGAGATGTCCGTTTTCATGGGTGTCCCAACCGAGAAAAGGCACATATTCAGTGGAAATACTAATAAATCTACCTCCATTCATAGCCAGTCTTTTGGCTAACAAGCACCCCAAGCCAAATCGACCGGTGTTATAGCGGTCATAGGTTTCTTTTGGTTCCTGAGACAAATCAAATACCTGGGCTTCCGGCGAATTAAGTAATTTGTAGGACTGCTCCATTGATCGCAACAGGGATTCCTTCTGGTAGTCGCTGCCACGGCTCATAACTTTGCTTTTATTGGCCAGCTCCTGGTATAATTTGTATCGTGCTTCAAACCTTTTTAATGACATCCCTTTAGGCGGTTGCACGCTCTCCAGTCCGGTAGAAGGGTCAGGTATCAGGAATGGCCCATATTCGCTGCCCAAAAATCCTGCTGAATGAAATGCTTTTAATTCCTCTGCTTCACCAACGGTAAAACGCTGTCCCATGGCAATAAATGGAGGTATAACTGAGTTTAACGGCCCCTTCTCTTTGGCGATCCAGGCACCAATATGCGGTGCTTGCACGGTTTGAGGTGGTTCATAACAGGTATGCCAGTGATATTGATGCCGGGTATGCAATATATGACCCAGGTCCGCCGAACGGTAGGAACGGATAATGGCCCCTTTGTCCATTACCGAACCTATTGACTCCAGTCCTTCAGAAAAATACAGGCCATCCACTACAGTGGGTACTTTGGGGAAGGTACTGAGTACTTTTTTGCTTTCAATTCCCATTTCGTATGGCACATAGGCCTTGGGATCGAAGGTTTCAGTATGGGCCATGCCTCCGGCCATCCACAGTAGAATAACGGTGTCGGCAGAAGAAGGAATAGTCGGTACGCCACCACATGAGCTTAAGAAACTGGCCATGGGAAGCGTGGTGCCGGCTGCGGCCAGACTGGCAGTCCCCATTTTCTTTAGGAAGTCCCGGCGGGTATTGATCAAATATGGTTTCATACTACTCCTATTTAAAATATAAATTGAAATTCTGGTGAAAGCATAGTAGCCCAAAACACATCTTGTAGGGCCTCCTTATTGATGGTTTCACCCAAAGCGTTAACCACCAACTGACGCTCTTTTGTTGAGGGATTCCTACCAAATGATCTTTGATAAAGGGCCTCAGCTATTGCATCCCGGTCATTCCCGAAGTTATCAAACCACAAGTCGGCACCTTCACCCAGAATGTTGTTAAAATACTCCCCATTGGTTAACTCCAGTGCTTGTAGTAAGGTAGCTTGCTGATTTCGGGAGGTAGTTACATTTTCCCTGGTAGGTCTGCCCAATAGCTTCATAAAGGGGTGCTGTCTTACCAGGCTGGCTCTGGCGAATGTTCTCTGCTGGTCTTCAAACGTTAAGCTCACTAGCTGGCCCCAATGTTTGGAACCATAGTTTCGGACTGGTGTCCAACCTTCATCATTAAATTCCAGCATTTGCCAATCAGACCCAGGTTGCTCGGCGGTGCTTTTCCAGTCCGCTCCCGACCTTATCATGATTTCACTGTCCTTTTCATAAAGGACTTTCACAAATAGCAATATCCCAGCTGGATTGGCTATTTTGCCTTCATTACTTCCTTTTATAGCAATAACGTTCTTACCCTTATTAAGTAAAGCGCTTACCTCCAACTTGTCTACTTTTCTCCAATCTGTTCCTTGTGAAACGCTTTTACCATTGATATACAGCGTATAGGAATGATCAACTGAAACCATAAGTTGAGCTAGTTGTAGCTCTTGATCCGGCAGGGTGAATACATAGCGGAAATAACGGTCACCAGGTTCTGGCAGTACATCCCGGTCAAACTTTATCTCTCTATGCCATATTCTATCAGATGCTATCTTTTCATTGGCTGGGCTATAAGCGGTGGCATGATATACCGGTGCAATTATTTGACTCACGGCGTCTGAAAATTGTTCCGCGCTTAGCCTCCTGATAATAGGCCCTTCAAACAGGTATTGGTCAGATACAATTTCAGCAATTTCTTTATAGCTGATTGTAGGAAATTGATATGCCCTGGAAGTCATGATGGTTCGGATCAGGTGTTTCAAATTATGTCCGGATTCAATAAAATCCGCAGCCAGCCAATCCAGCAGGTCAGCATCCCATGGGGGGCTATCCATTTCATCTACAGGTTGGATTATACCCCTGCCCAATAGCTGCTTCCAGATGCGATTGGTTATGGTTCGATACAACCGGCCATTTTCAGGCTTTACCATTACTTCAGACAATTTTGACAGTCGCTCTTTTAGAGTTTGGGCTTCGACTGAACCCAGTTCGCTATATAGAAATGCGACCTTTGCCGTTTTGCCCAGTGGTTTGTCGCAACGGTTCATTTCAAGCACAGAATCTGCAAATACCGAGGCAAACCCATAAGCCTGTTCCAGGGACAGGTTGCTTACAAAACTATTGTGACATGAAGCACACTTCAGGTTCATCCCCATCAGGGATTGGCTGATATTTTGCGCTGCCTGCATCTCAGTGCTTTGACTGGCGTTGATTACTCCTCGCCACTTGATTCCTTTGATAAACCCTTCTGACTCCTCGGTGGGGTCCATCAGTTCTTTCACAATTAAATTGTAGGGTTTGTTGTCAAGTAATGAGGTGTACAACCAATTGGTGATCTGCTTTCTTCCACCAGTTATAAAACCGGTTCCGGAATAGTCGTTTCGCAACAAGTCATTCCAAAAACTCAACCAATGCTGGGTATAGTTATGTTGGTCCCCCAATAAGTCGTCTATCAGTTTGTTTCTTTTGTTGTCATCCCTGTCCTGCACGAAATTCTCTATATCTTCAGGGTCCGGTAAAAGACCAATAATATCCAAATAAGCCCTTCGGATAAAAGTGTAGTCATCTACCAATGAAGGCCATTTAATATTGTGTTTTTCAAAATAGGCTTGTATTAGTTTATCGATAGGGTGGTCATAGTCTCCTAGTTGGGGAAGGCTTGGTTTGATCAGGGCCAGCTGGGCTTCAGGGAACACCTCAAGTGCCCGGTCAGCCCAATGGGCTCCTTTTTCTATCCACAGTTTGATAAGGGAGATCTCATGGTCTTTCAAAACTTTGCCTTTTTTAGGCATGACCTCGTCATGGTTTGATGGCAGAGAAACCCGTCGATAGAGTTCACTGGCTTCAGGAATTCCGGCCACAATTATTTCACCGGATTCACCTCCTTGGTATACCCCGCGTTTGTTTTCCAGCACCAGTTCACCTTTTTGCTTGTGCTCGCTGTGACATTTATAACAATTATGAGCGAAAACGCCCCGTACCTCCAGGTTGAGCTGGTCCTGCTGGATTTCCGATAGCGTGTCCAATGTGTTTAACTCCGCCAAAAGCGCTTGGGAATGGCCGTCATCATAAAGATCAGAGTTTCCATTGAATGCGCTTGAAAGAAAATCTTCTCCATGGGTAAGACTGGCGCCCAAATGACTGGTAATAATTAGGGAAATAACTGTTATGGTTAGCGCCCCCCTATATACCAGGAACTGATTCAGTCTGCCTTTTATGGTTATCTGTAATACCAGGGCAGTAGCCGCAGCCAAGAGGGCAGTGGCAATGCCTAAATTTTGATGCCATTGTACCAGTTCTCCGGAATAGTCGTCGAAGGTACGCAGGAACCACCCCAGAACAGCTGAAAAAACTGCGAAAAGAGCCCCCAGGTACACCATCCAGTTGATCCCCTCCCTTAGCCCGGGTCGTTTGCCGCCGATGGTAAATAATTCCATTAACCAGGCAATCGCCAATAACCCAATGGGAAAATGTACTAATAATGGGTGTAATCGGCCTATAAATAACTCCATGTATTCGAACAAGTTTATTCTTCTTCTTTAATTGTTGGTTTGGGCACCATGGGAAATTAATGAATATTTCCTGCTACCGGCAATCCACTGGGCACAGATTCGGGGATATCTTTGTCAAAATTTGTATCATTTAGGGTATTTAAAAAAGAGATGATAGACCCCATATCCTTTACGCCAAGATCAAGTTCTTTTACTAAGGGGTCGAAATGTTCTTTTGCTACTGCAGGATTTCGGGTCTTACCCATAGAGATGTCCTCATAGAATTCCAGCACACTTTTTAAGGTTTTTAAGCTGCCGTTGTGCATATAAGGTGCGGTAAAACGGAGGTTACGCAGACTGGCAGTTCGAAAAGCAAATTCCTGGTTGATACCGCTATCGGGCACGGCCAACTTATCATTTTCAGGTATTCCCAGTACATGTGCCTTATAGTCGGAAAACATGGCACCATTGTGACAATTTGCACAGCCAGCATTTTTGAATAATTCAAAGCCTTCCTTTTCGGAAAGTGATATGGCGTCCTTATCACCGCGCATGTATTGGTCAAAACGGGAATTATTGGTAACCAGAGTTCTTTCAAAAGCGGCAATAGCTTTCCCCAAATTTGTTGCATTGATGGCATCATTTTCATTAAAAGCGGACCTGAATAGTAATTGATATTCAGGAATTGCCACTAATCGGGCCACCACCACATCTAACACCTCTTCTTCTGAATAACCATGACCTCTCATTTCCTCAAATGCCTTGATTGGCTCCAAGGCTTGTTTTTCAAGGCTTTCCACCCTCATATCCCAAAACATGGGGGCTTTTTCAGGTTCATATCTATTGCCTATATCGATACCATTATAAGCAGTATTGAGTACGGTGTTGGAATTGCGTTTTACAAAAGGAATGTCGTTTGGTTGATTGAATACCCTCCTGCTTCCAAAACCAGATCCGTTAACCCCAATGGAAATATCTAAAAACTCCGCATAACCATTATCCGGATGATGACAGGTCGCGCAAGCTACGTCTTGAGCTCCAGATAGGATGGGGTCAAAAAAAAGCAGTTTACCTAAAGCCACTTTTTGAGGAGAAGTAGGATTGTCTTTGGGCGAGAGTACAGTTTGAGGCAGTGCTCTGTTCATACTGAGTGCTTTTACCTTGGCGATATTTGGGGATTGCTCTTTTTGCGGATTGGAACAACTTACAAAGTGTGCCAAAATAATAAAGCCAAGAATGAATGAATAGTTACTTTTCACCTCATGAATCAACTAGATCCAAAAATAGACAGAAATATCTAAAATTAATGTGAAATACGGAACGTAGTACAGTTTATCTTTTTCGCCTCCGGACTCTGGATGAAGATTGATCGAAAAGATAACCCAATACAATTTCATGGCTTCCGCTGTGAAGTCTTCCGATTTCTTTTATTCCAAAATCGTATGAGTAACCCACGGAGAAGGATTCTTGAATGTTCAAACCCAGCAGTGCAGCGATGGATTCGTTTGTCCTATAAGAAATACCACCCCAAAGCAGCTCTTCATAAATGGCTTTCAGGTTAATATCCACCTGTATTTCTGCCGGTTGACTGTACTTTATTAAGGTGCTTGGCTGTAATGTCCATTTTCTATCCAGGTTGAAGTTATAGCCAGCTGTAAAATATATATGATTGACCAGCTTCGAGTATTTATCTTGAAGAAGATCATTGAATTTAAACTTGGTTTGTAATATTTGCCTGGCGGTTATGCCCAGAAAATACTGTTTGGTATGTAAATAGACCCCCAGGCTTGCATCCGGCATAAATTGGGTTTGAGTACCAGTTCCCAACGCATTATCCAAATCGTTAGAATTATTGGCCAATCTAATTTCATCAGCATTCAGAGAATATTGAAGCCCTCCTAAAAACGCTCCCAATGATACATGGACGCCGGGATTAATTTCAAGGTGATAAGCATAAGATAAGTATAATCCCGAGTGGCTTATAGGCCCGGTTTTATCCTTGAATATGTAACCTCCAACGCCATGGTAGCTACCCATGCTTCTGGCCTGACCACGTCCACTCCTTGCAGTTCTAATTGATCTATTTTTTACCGGTCCCAGGGCCCCCTCCATGCTAAAATAAAAGGTCTTGGGAGCTCCATCAAAACCGGTCCATTGGTTTCGATATCCTATCATGGCCTTGGTATTGATGGTGGCTCCACCCGCAGCAGGGTTCAGGATATAAGGATTGTGCATATACTGGGTGAACATAGGCATTTGCTGGGCACCAAGACCATACACAGATAAGAGGATTAAAAATGATAGAAAATATTTATTCATTATTTATCTTATAATAGTCACGTTACCCTGGAGAGGATCAATGTCATTGGATAATGCGATTATGTAGTAGTAAGTGGCGGTAGGAAGATCTTGTCCCTGTCTTTTGCCATTCCATGGGTTGCTATAACCCTTGCTGGAAAATACTATCTGTCCCCATCTATTAAATACCTGTATCCGCATGTTCGGGTAGAGTTCACTTAAATCAGACAGCTCCCAAATATCGTTCATGCCATCGCCATTTGGGGTGAACCCATTGGGGATCTCTATCTCAGGTACTTCGCTTTCCAATATTACCTCAAAGCTTAAGAAACATTGATTTTGGTCCTCCAGGGTGATGGTATGAGGTCCGCTGGACAAGTTTTGAAATACGGTGTCCTGTCCCGTATCCCGGCCGTCCAAGGTGGTGTAATAAGGAGGAGTAATTCCATTGATCTTGTCTAAAAAAACAATGCCGTTACTCAATCCCGGATCAGGCATCTGCAGGATATTGGCTTGGGCCATCAATGGTTCTGGTTCAATAATTTCTACGTCAGTTATGGATGTGGTACAGCCGTTATTGTCCATTACCAGCACCGTATAGGCACCTTTAGTCAGGCCATCAAAGACACCATCAATTTGAAAACTGGTCCCACTATCAATGCTAAAACTTAAAGGAGGATTGGGACTGCTGGCTGTTACTACAATAGATCCATCTGCGCTTCCAAAACAGCTGATTGGGGTAAGCTGATCTAAAGTAGCCTGGGGCCCTAAACCATCACTACTTACGCTTACCTGTTGTAGATAAATGCAATCGTTGGCATCTTTTACGTAAATATCATATGTGGCTGGTGCCAGCCCAAAGAAGTCGGCACTGACTTGATAATTGTTATTATCAATTGAATAAAGGTAAGATGGTACACCGCCATTGACGGCAGTTATGCTAATGGATCCGTTGCTGTTGTCACATGTCTCATTAACAACAATAGTGGTAAAAGACTGAGGTCCATTGCTATTGGGTAAGATTACATCCATAGCTACTTCACATCCATTGGCATCACGAGCAGTAATAGTATATAGTCCTTGGGCCAATCCTGTAAATTGTTGTTGACTTTGATAATTGACTCCATCTATAGAATAGGTATAGGGGGCTATACCTCCCGATACCGAAGAAACATCTATATTTCCATTGTTCAAGCCACAAACGGCATTTACAACTTGTAATTGTATGGTTTCAGGACCATCGGAAGGAACAAAAACCGGTTCGATAAATGTACATCCATTAACGTCCTGTACCGTCACATCGTAGGTGCCAAAACTTAAACCATTAAATTGATCGGAGGTTTGGAAGTTAATACCATCAATGCTGTAAGTATAGGGTATATCACCTCCTATGACTGTATTGATGATAATGCCACCATTATTTTGCCCGCAGTTTTCTTGTAATACTATGTAGGTAATGGCACCCGGGCTGCCGTTGTTATTGGTTAATATGGCATTCTTGGAGATCTCACAACCATTCGCATCTTTCACTCTAACCAGGTAATTACCTGCAGAAAGCCCTATAAATGAAAGTCCTGACTGAAAATTACCATTATTCAATGCGTATTGATTGGGCCCAACACCACCAATAACGGATTTAATAGTAATATCTCCGTTGTTGACTCCACAGGTAGCCTCACCAGTGTTGAAAGTAAAATCCGTAGGACCGGATGTATCACTAACCACCACCGAAGAGCTTAATATACAACCATTGGTATCCCTGGCAGACACGGTATGAGATCCTGCTGCAATATTGTTAAAGGTGTTTGATTGTTGAAAGCTGCCACCGTCTAAAGCGTAGGTATAGGGGGACGCGCCTCCAATAACAGCATCAATTGTTAAACTCGCGTTGCTATTACCGCATGTTGAAGAGGTGGTAGAGGTGTTAAGACTGGTGGGCCCCGGGTCATCATTCACCGCCCCGTTGGAGGAAAATTGACAGCCGTTTGCGTCTTCTACAATAATGGTATAAGCCCCACCCGCCAGGTTATTGAAATTCGGAACGCTTTGAAAACTTACCCCGTCAATTGAATATTTATAGGGGATGGTTCCTCCGGTGACCTGTGAGACCACCAGGGCCCCATTGCTTGCACCGCAAGTAGCTATTTGAGATTGTAGTTGCATATTATTGGGTCCCAGCATATCACCAATCAATATGTTGGTGGATACACTACAACCATTGTTATCTCTAGCAGTAACTGTATAGGAGCCTGACAACAATGAAGAAAAAGTAGGGGAGCCTTGGAACTGGACACCATCCAATGAATAGATATAAGGAGCGATTCCTCCGGTGACCGCGCTAACTATTATGCCTCCATTGGGGTTTCCACAGGACGCGTCACTTGAGGTGGTGGTGATGGCAGTGGGCCCGTTAAGTTGTATAATAGTTATGTTGGCACTTGACAGACATCCTGTGGTCAGATCAGTAACTATAGTACTATAGCTACCTGCTGGTTTGATAACACTAGATCCAGTCTCGCCGGTATCCCATAAATAACTATAATTTCCACTACCTCCACTTACTACTGCTTGAATGGTGGCAGTTGTATTATTGCATAGTGCAGGTGGCCCATTCAAGGTCACAGACAAGGAACATGGAGCATAAAATACTAGAGAAATTGTCTGGGTAGTGGTTCCACCGTCAATGTCAATAGTGGTAATGTCTATGGGGTAGTTGCCTGCAACCAGTTGAGTATTGTCGGTAACCGATATTTCACCGGTAACAGCGTTCATGGAAGTCCCTGCGGGCAGTGAAGTGCCATTGGCCAGTATTGCCGAAGTTATGGACCCGTCGGCATCAGTGACCGTGGCCAGCGATTGTCCATTGGTATAGCTGTCCGTACTTTGAGCGGGGGCTACTGAATAGACTGCTTCTTGATCAGCAATGAATACCAAAGTCATGGTTTGGGTGGTAGTGCCTCCTGTTGCATCGATGGTGGTAATATCAAAAGGGTAGTTGCCTGCAACCAACTGAGTATTGTCGGCAACCGTTATTTCACCAGTGACAGCGTCCAGTGAAGTCCCAGCCGGCAAGGAAGTTCCATTAGCCAGAACTGCTGAGATTATGGCCCCGTCGGTATCGGAGACGGTGACCAGCGATTGTCCGTTGGTATAGACGTCCGTAATTTGAGCGGGAGCCACCGTGTAGACTGCTTCTTGATCGGCCTTGAATATCAAAGTAACGGTTTGGGTAGTAGTGCCCCCGGTAGCATCAACTGTGGAAATGTCCACCGGGTAGCTGCCTGCTACCAATAAGGTATTATCAGAAACCCTTATTTGTCCGGTAACGGCGTTTAGGGAAGTTCCGGGGGGCAGGGAAGTGCCATTAGCCAGTGCTGCCGAGGTTATGATCCCATCGGCATCGGTGACTGTTGCCAGCGAAAGCCCATTGATGTATTTATCGATATTTTGAGAGGAGGCCACCGTGTAGACAGCTTCTTGATCTTTAAAGCCATTTAAACAAAAATCACCTCCTGCGCAACCCACACCATCGTCAGTACAATTATCAGCAGAGAAGTTTGGACAGGTACTTCCGCAGGTCATGCAACCATTGGAAGAGTTCTTAATCTCATCACCCACTTTTACCTCACCGGTTCCGGTCCATACTAAAGTTTTTAGGTTATTTTGAAGGTTACCAGCTATTATTAGAGTACCCAGAACTTCTATCTCAAAGGTGCAGTTGTTACCGGATACACACCCGCCTGCTTTAGGATCCAGTTGGAAATTGCCAGTGACATTTATGGTTACACCGGCTGGAATTATGATTTTACCGCCCCCTCGGGCATTGATTTTAAAATTCCCATTAATGGTAATTGTTGCAGGTGCATCAAAGGTAAATGAATCATTGGCTCCCATATAATTCGAAAGCCCAAGAGTAAGATTGTCTATTGAAGGACCACCACAGGTAGTACTAAAACTTAGATCCGCTGAGCCAGGAAAATCCACATCACAATTCTGACCACTGAGGACTAAGGAATTAATCCATAAAA